>Ga0099824_1000046_pt1 | contig 76319 bp, 37 predicted proteins | sample SiratrowhiteBW_FD_76837 | JGI IMG/M metagenome (GOLD analysis project Ga0099824, IMG submission 76837) | Root nodule microbial communities of legume samples collected from California, USA - Siratro white BW | ecosystem: Host-associated > Plants > Roots > Nodule | place: USA: California... | reverse complement strand
GTTCCTTTCTTTTTTTTTTTTTGGTGGTTGTTTTTTTGGCCCCCCCCCCCCCCCCCCCCCCCCCCTCTTGTATTTCTTTTCTTATATATATGTTATCAGGAATGCTGCAAAATACAGCCTATACTGCTAACCTAGTCTGTACAGTGATGCTTTAGTATTCTTATTTTCATTTTAAAAAATGTTATTTTTTAGCCGTGCAATAAAATTGATTCTACACAATAGTCTCCTCCATTCCATTGCGTAATTCAGACAAAGAATCACAGCTTCAATACAATATCTCGTCTTTATCTTAATAACTAATTCAATGCTTGCATAATCCCAGTTGGCTGAAAGGTAGGTTGACGATGTTAAAGCAGAAAGAAGGAATAAGAATCTCACTCTCCATACTCTTCTTAACACTTAATGTGGTTAACTATTTTGTCCATACTATTGATTACATGGTATAGGCATATAGTTTGCATACCAACAGAAGATGATACCATGGACCATGACTTGATCTAATGTCAAAAATCAAGAATTTTTGGCATGAATACCCAAGCTACTCAATTATACGACAGTGATTCAAATGTGTTCCACCAGAGAGAAATAGAATTTCTATATTGCCAATCAAAGAACTAGAAGTACACACCTCCAAATTGATGCTCCAACCGAGCCACAATGTGTTTTCCATAAGTGTATTTCTTCAAAGCGTGAGCATGAATTCTTACTTGAGAAAGTAACATTGCTTGCTGTTTTTCAGAACATATATCAATGACCTTCTGGACCACATAATTAGCAAATTGATCTTTCATCATTATCTACAATGAAAACCAAAATACAATATAGTAAGTGTACATACCCCAAAGGTGTATGCATTAATTGCAACACGAAATTAGTTAGTGACTTAGCATTGTTCATGCTAGAAGTAACGCCAAAAATTCAACATTTGTAATGATCTAGAATTCTGAGGAGATCGACATCATGTTTGCAGTAAGCATGGTAAGTCAATTCCTAAACAGTCCTTGTGATAACCACTGGGACACTGTCATGTGCCTCCTAAAGTATATCATGAATGCACCAGGTCGCAAATTATTATGAGACAAAGACAATGCCAAAATTGTTTGATACTCTGGTGTTGACCAAGCATTCCTTATCCTTTTGAAGGCTACTTGATCTCATGGAGAAGCAAGAAGCATAATATAGTTGCAAGATCTAGTACCAAAGCTGAATATCATGCCATGGCAGCAATTACATGGCTTAGGCAGCTTCGGAGATACTAAGGATACTAAGCTTATAAGCAGCTTTGGAGATACTAAGGACACTAAGCTTATTTGTGACAATCAAGTTCATCTTCACATTGAATCAAATATGGTTTTCCATGACTGTTTGTGAGAGAAAAAGTGCTCTACGGGCATTTATAAAAGTGTAATCCCGTGTGAACAATATATGAACTTTACAACCAGAAAATGTGACTTTCCTTACTTGAAAGACCTTAAAAGCATCAAACAGTCTTCCCAAAACTAAATTTATTGTTAAAACATATTTTAAAGCTTGTGGAGAATCTCCTTCAATGTCAAACAAACTAAACAAAGACGAAGGTGAGTGAAGCTTTTCTCTAGAATGGAACAACTAGATATTCTTAAGAACAATTAATGCATAATTTGCCTTCCTAAGTTCAAACTTACCAATAAATTATCACTTTGTTCACCATGTCCAAATATCTCTGCAATTAGCATTTCCCGTTCAGTGGCATCACCATACTCCAAACATTTTTCTACAACATTTGAAGCAAACTTATGCTGGCTTAATTCAATAATATGTCCTGACAACTTGCTGATAATTTGGCTCCTTTCTTGAGGCTTTCCTCTCTCCAAGACATGCTGTGATGACATAATGAAGCAGCATAGCTTAAGAAATTAAGAAAAAATGACACATGAAAGGGAAGCAAAACATAAACACAAAAACTGAGTCCAAAGTAACTAACACTAACAATGTGAACCGCAATTAATCAACATCAATTCATGAATACATTAGCACTTTTTTACAAGGGATATTAATGCTGATCTCCCTTGAGGTTACTGTTAATTACACTTGCACCCTTTTTATATAGGAAAATAACATCAACCTCCCTTGCTTTATTATTTTCAAGGTTATCGTGTGTAGCTGTTTATGTTCTGAACATAAAAATATGGGAGGTATATGAAAAGAACATTTTTCCAATAAAATATATTCTAAGCATAATTAGCACAAATCTTGAAGGAAGTCAATGCAGTTAGCCCTTTTCGTAACGTGAAACTCAATGTGAGAGAATACACTCTTCAATTATAGAAGACAAAAGAAAAATTCTAACCAGAAAGAATATGGAAAAAAAAATTATTAAATTTGGGCACAAAGGTCTAGGGAATAGGTTTGCGAAAACAGAAAATTGAAGAGGGATTACAAAAAAGTAAACAGAAAGTGGAACAAAAGGGAAGTACAAAAATATAGAAAGTGAAATATCAATGTAGCACTTGCTGAGACTGTTAAAGATTTATTCCGCTAGTGTGCAGATTCTGTAATTTATAATTAAAGGACATCACATTCTAACTTGTCACAGTTTCTTTATACTATGAACCATAAACATCTGAAGCTAAAAATTAAATTATCGTTTAGGAGAGAATAGTGACCAAGTACCTGTGTAACATAATTACCATACTGGTCCTGAGCAAGATCATAAACTGACTCCAAGATTTCATCCACAATAAACTGACATTGACTCTCGTCCGTGCAATGTTCTAGGACTCTCTACGAGAAATATAATCATATGATTAAATTCCTGACCAAACAAAAACAATTTTCTTTTACGAAGAAAGGGAATGGAATAATTTTACCTGTATGACTCGGCATCCATAGGGATGCATTGATAGAATAGCAACTTGACCACAAAATGCAGATAGTATAAAACTAATTTTTTTGGTTGGAATCGATTCAATGCACTTTTGAATTACATGGTTACCATTTTGGTCACGAACACATCTCATAACATTTCCATCTAGCTCATGAACAAGCTGAGCTTTCTGTTCAAGCTCAATAACCTCTAGAGCCTGCATGGACATAAAATATAAATAAAATAATATATTTTCTAATATACAATAACAGATAACCCATTTTGAGAACATAATTTGTTAAATCCCCAACCCGAATGCCTAACTATGTTATTCATATGCCCAAAGAATTAATACATGTCAACTACAAATGTTATGCTATGATTCAAAGACAGAAACAAAGTCAGAGAGAGAAAATATATAAGCAAAACTTCCACACAGATTTCAGTAGTTGTGGCCTGTCAAACATGCGAAAGAAATAAATGTATACTAATGTCCAAAACTATGTTAATCATCATAAATGATAGATCATATACCTTTTGGATTACACGACAGCCATACATCTGCAGACTTAGAGGTAGTATCTGGCCAACCAGTCGATCTGCAAGTTCCCTCCTCTGCTCCGGGCTTCCATACTCAAAAAACTAAGCACATGCAAAGGGAAAGATTAGACCAGAATACATTCCAACTATTCATAAGAAATCTTAAGGTTAATGACAATATACATCTCTTCAAAAACAAACCTTCTGTATTACGTAGTTACCAAATACATCAGTCATTAATTTAGAGGCATGAGGAAGAACCTCCTTGAACACCAATGTTTTCTCTTCAACACTGCAACTCTCCAACTTCTGCTGTATAAATCGACTTCCATGCTGATCAGAGCTGGAGTTAAAAACCACAGCGAAAACAATTGTCAAAGCCATGAAACTGATAAATTAGACAGCTGGAAACACAGCTAAAAGGTTACTTGCCTAAATTCAACAATATGTCCAATAATATCAGATAGCTCAAATCTCCGACCTTTGCCAGATTTTAAGTCTTCAAGAAAATTAACAATTTTGGGGTCATGACCACTGTCAAATGATCTCTGACCTTGCCATCCAGATATTATGCCTCCATTTCTACCAGAAGCTGGGGAAAGTTTTATTTCATTATTACCACCTAAAATGCCGGGACTTCCATCTGGGTATCCAGATAAAACTGGGCTAGGAAGTGGTGAACTCGGATACTGCATTAAAATACCCATGTTTGGCATGTGTCCAAAATAACTAGGAATCAATAATCCGCCTCTTCTTGAGTTCATATTAGTAGCAGATCTCTGATCAGGTAATTTTTTATCATCCAAATAAGTACCAGTACTCGGCCTTTTTTGTGAATCATAAGGGCTAATTTGGTTAACACCACTTGCTCTAGGTGCCAGTGGATCAAAATGACCAGAAATAACATATCCCTCCACAAAAGGCTGCTGCTGATATTGCATGTACATGGGATCACCAAAAGAAGGCTGCAGAGGAAGTCCAAATTGCCCAAGGTACTTGTTTGCCTGTGCCATTTCAGTTCCATGTGAAATGTTTCCCCCAGTTGAAACCCCAGGTGTTAGTGGAGTATAACTAGAACTAGTAGCTCCATCAACGACAAATGGTACAGCACCATGAGGAGGGTATGCAGTAACATATGGAGGAAAAGCCGTGGGATTTACAGTGTATCCACTAACATATTGTGGAGTATACATACCTGAGGCCTGCATATTTGTGTAAAAGGGATTTGCTGAGTTCATATAAGCAGCTGCTGTGGCATATAGGGGAGGTGTAAACCCAGACGACTGCAGTAGTGGCTGGACATTGGAGAACTTGCTTGAATTAAAAGGAAACTGTTCCCTACCAACATACATAGAATTTACAGTTTGAGAATTGGCACTAGGTATATCAGATGCATTGTTTTGTTGCTGGAATCCTGGGCGTTGCATCAAATTGTTCTGGTAGCTGGTCTTTTCGTAACTCAGACTTTCTGAGTGTGGTAGATTAGACACACCAAGAGCGTTTAGTTGAGATGCAACGGTTACAACGTCCAAGTCACTAACACCAATGCTGCCAGTGGATTCAAGAGATGATGAGCTTGCAACTGGGGCATGGTTATCAACAATTGATGAGACCCTTACATTATCCACACCTACAGTAGGTTTAGCGGCCTCTACTGTAGTAATAGGGTGATCACGAGAAGAACTAGAACCGACTCCTAAGTCAATTGGTTTATCCACTAGTCCGTGACTTTCGGAAAGAGACTTATTATATACAGGTGACATGGTGCGAGGAAAATCCTCCTGAAAGTTTATTGCACAACAAAAATATGATTCACAGTCGCAAATTTATACACAAGGAGGCAACAAAGTCAAATACTAATATCAGAAATAGAAAAATATCATAACTGTGGGATTAATACCCATTGCTACAAGCACAAGGCAAAAATAAACTAGAGAAAATAAATGGAGAAACAATAGGATAAACATACTATTTGTTCGAAAGAAATTTAAGGGACTTAAATATGTATTTATACAAGCAGAAAATTGAAAGGATTTTACAAAATCAGTATAATCACCTGAATTAAATCAACCACATTTTTAGGTTGAGATGCCAATGAAGCTGCATCAGGTCTATGCCATAATCTGCTCGCCTTAATTAATTGGTCATCATATGGCTGTTGGTGTGATTCATCTTCTGACTCCTCCTTGTGTGTGGAAAGAGTCCTTTGAGGCAAATGCAAATAACTTTTATCGCTATCATCTGCAGCAGACGTTCTCCAATTATTTCTAAAACGTCCTAGATGGCGATTTTCCCAGGATGTAAGTGGGGGAGGAAGTCTAGGGTTTAGGTTGACATTGGAGCTGTAATATGCCAAATAAGCTGGATCAGCTCGCAATTGTTCTTCAGACTCGCAATTTGGCATAGTGCTGCTTAGAGCTGCAAAGCTTGCATTCTGGGTGACGATCTGCTGGGGTAAGAGGTTTTCTATGGCCAAAAATGAGCCTTCCATGCTGGGAGGTGCACTGCCACTGCGATTTGGTGTCACATCCTTTCTCCCACCATGGAACCTATGACCCTTCAAAAGTATACCCAAATCCTCTGCCGCCATGTTACGAGATGTTGAACCGAAAGCTGAGGCTTCCTTATGCGAGGGCCATTTACCCCCAGCTTCCGATATTCTAATTGGACTCTCAGTTGCCATACTACTGCAAGATTAGCTTTCCCCTTCTTCTGTAACCAAAACTACAAACATCACATTGCATCCTAAAGACCACCCAAAATCAGCAAGTCAGTAAAATCTCTTACCAAGAAATACATCATAACACTAATACAAAATTACACCACAAAACTAAACCAGGTTAGTAAAACAACAATAAATTCAACCAATTAACACAACTAGTAGTAAAAAAAGCCATTTACTCAAACCCTTCACACAAATTTCACAAAGGCAACACCACATATCAATTAATTAACACAAACCAAATAACGGCCATGCCAAGATGCTTAAATGCATGACATCACACTGAAAAACTGGAACTTTGACTATAATCCGAGTCATCCATCCTCCATGCACAGCATCAAACATTTAATGAAACCACAAATTACACAGACAGTCAATAGAAAACATCAAAAACCACCCTATCCCTCCATATTCAATTAAAAAAAAGTAAAAAAACAAACAAGCTCGTCTTCTGGTCAAAGAAACATTACGCTACTCCCTGTCGTTGACCAAACAAACACACAACAATCCCACACACAGCTCCACAACCTACCAAGGTTATCATCACCATAACACGCAAACGAAAGCAAGGTAAATTTCATGCAACACACAAATAGAGAGAGCAACTTCGAAATCAACAAAGAGAGAAAGTAGTTGAAGGTATGAGCAAGAGAAAAGAGAACCTTGGGTGGTGAAGATTCACTGTTTGAAAACCCTAGATTGATCAGGCAGAAGATATTGATGGGTTTGAGTGTTTGGGTTGTAACGTAAGAGTGTGCAATGAGGAAGAGGAACTGAGGATTTTTTTTTTTTTTCACTTGTTTTGAATTTAAATATATATAAAAAAAGAAGAAACAAAAGCTGTGTTTGGATGTTTTTTTTTTTTCCTTCTGCTAATGGATAAATAAGAAAGAAAAGTGCTTTTGCTATTTTTTTAGCGTTTGGTCTCTGTCTTGAGAGGCAGAATGGGACAAACATGGAAACTAAACTTCTTTGCAATATATATCACTGGTAGTGTCAATTATTGTTGCAACCCAAAACATAAATAGTTCATATTATGAAGGTTTTATTCAGTTCCAAGTATTAATGACAAAAATCCCATACATATTAATTTCCAAACAATAGTATTAATGACAAAAAAACAAATTCCATGTTATTTTGTTATTCATACTATAGTATATCTACCCTATTAAATAACATTGGATGAAGCAAATGAGGGAGTAAAGTATTGTTCTAACTTATATTTTAAGATAAAAAAAGGAAAAAAGAATGAGTGAAATAAGAGAAAAAAAATGAATGACAATGAATTCTCAAATTTTAAATGTGATTGCATTTATGCATTCTACTACAAAGTTGGACAAAATTATTCTTATAAAATATTATCTCTGTATTTTTTTAACACCCAAAGACTTTTGTAATTTCAATTGAATAATAACAACAATTAGTATTATATAAATTAAAATTATTTTGTAAAATATAAATTCAATGTTAATAATATATAAAAATTAATTAAATAATTTTTTATTTAAAAATATTATATTTAATAATATATAAATTTATATTATTTAATTTTAAAGTACTTAAATTAATTTCATATTTTTTAATTAAAATTAAAAATTTGCATGTTATTAAATATAATAAATTTGAATACATATGACTAAAAACGTATTTTAATAATATTTGATTTCACATATTAAATCTATTATATACTTATACATGATTTTCATTTTACAATATTATAGTATTGCATATATTTTATTGATTAATTTAGATTAATTTTTCTAATGTAAAATATCTTAACACAACATTTAATTAATGAATAATGTAATATTATAAATTCAAAAAGTGTATGATACAAAATATCATTTTGCAATTTCAAATTTTAATTTAACTCAATTATTATAACATTGAATGTCTTTCATTAAATATTAATTTGTTTAAACACTTAGTGCCTCTCTAGCTAGTCCACATGTTCACACATACATTATTGTGTCATTCATCTTCACCATAACAAATAACTAAATGGGGATTTAATACCATATAGAATCTTTAATAAAAAAAAGAGAGTTAAACAACTGAATAAATAAATAAATAGAGAAATTGAATAAATAAATAATTTGTTTTATAAATATAAAATATTTATTTTTAAAAATTGATAAAATAATTAAGAATGGACCAAAAACACATCTACAAATCCAAAAAGGCCTAAACCCTGGTTCTGTTTCAATGTCTTGTTTGCTGTAGCAAAGAGACCTTTTCAGTGTTCAGTTTTGTGTTCATCTTCTTCTTCTTTTGATGGCAACGGAGGCGAATGAGAGCACACAAAGAAACACCCTTGTAGTTAGAAAACCGTGTTTTGGCCTCCCAAGCGGTTGCCCTCAGTGCTTATCTGCTTATGTTTTTCTCAAGTTCTCTCAAGTTCCCTTCAACTTGGACTATCACCCTAACTACCCTGATTCTGGTAAACCTCGATATTCATCTCTTTTATGTCAAGAAAGAAACAATGATTATTCATTTATCTTAGGAATAATAGTTTTTTTTTTCTTTTTTAAAGTTCAGGTCTTTTTTATTTGATTGTGTTTGAGACTTCTGGGTGGGTAATCTTACTTACATTCGTACCCCATCTGATTAAGTTTCTTTCTTTTTGCCACTCTTGTTCTTTCTTGGCATATGGGTGTTTTAATTTGTTTGATTGTATCTTTTTAATGTTATTTTCATTTTGGCTGTATTTTGCTGTGTTTAGATCAGATTCCTTACTTTGAGATTGGAGATTGTGTGGCGTACAATAATGAGAAGGAGGGGATCATTGAGTGCTTGAAAAGGGATGTGGGTGATTTAGATAGCGGAGTTTCTTCTCTCCCCGATTGGATACCAACCAAAGTGTTGCTCACCACATGGCTTGCTGATGCACTGGAGTATGAACTGTGGGTGGGATGTAGTGGTTCCCCTGCTTATAACATCTATTATTCTGATCTTCCCTGGCCTATAGGGAAGGTCCTCTGTTGGAAGAAAGCTCTTTGGTTGAAGCAGAAACATGGGATAACTAAAGACAATGCTGGAGTGAAGGAAGAAGAGGTTAGTTTCTCCTAATTTTGCTCTGACAACACTTGAGACCAGGACAAGTTCTCTATCCTGTTCCCTTTCTAAACCTTGCATACAGAATATGAATTTTATTTAGTTTCTAACCTTTGGTCCAATATTTTCCTTTTATCTTTTATTTAACACTGTGTCTATTTCTGTGATTTTTAATCTTATGAAGCTGTCTCTGGTCAACAGATTTATGGGAGAGCAAATTCTGCATATGATGCTCTGTCGACTCTGTTAGGGGAGCAAAACTACCTTTTTGAAAACAGGTTCTCTGCTGGGCACTTGACATGTTATGTTATACACCATTAGAGCAATTTGTGCTACTATTTTGGGTTCCTTTCATGTGGAGATCAAGTTTTGACTATAAACTTTTGATAATGTATTTTATATGCTCTATCCTGTTTATGCAGGCCATCAAGCTTGGATGCTATTTTTCTTGCTCATGCTTTAATTGTTCTTCAAGCTTTACCTGTGAGTTAAGTTATATTATCAATTACGCCATGCTTTTGATATATATTTTTTAAGATAACATGGATACTCTGGCAACTAATGAGATTCCCATTTGAATAAGAAATACCTGGTCAATAAGAATTGAATAACTAATCTGTGTGTTGTGGCATGGGTTCAAAGGAACTTACAACTGCTGGCATTTATTTGACAGATGATTTGCTTTAACACAGGGAAGAGTTGTAATCAGTGAATGTATAAGTACTAGAGTTAGGATCCCAGAATTATTGAGTACAAATCTAGAATTAGTAAAGTAATTCATGGTTAAGCAAACTTAAAGCTGAGAGTTTGAAAGTTTCTCTGTCTGGCTTGGAGTTACAACATGTTATATAATACAGATACTAGAGCCAATGGATTCTAATTGAAGATGTTATCAGACTCTAAGTTGGTTAGAGAAGCCATCTGTCAAATATCAAAATCTATTCAACTACTGCTGTTCAAGTAAAGTAAAAATAAATGCCCGAGTTACTAGTCTTGTAATAGAACTATTAAAGTAATTATTGGTTATGCAAACTTAGAGTTGAGTATGCATTGAAAAACCACCAACCAACCATGGTTTTAAAGTGACAGTTGCCAGTGAGGTGCGTGAAAAGTTAATATTCTTTTGTGGTGCTGTAGATTTGATTGCCAGAACTGAGTGTATTTGGTGTTTTGGAATAAACATCAAATATTCCGTTGGCTTCCTAGTAATGGAATCTTCAAATTGTGTTAGTACAATTTATTTGACTGTTATGGAAGAAACTTGTAGAAATTGGTTGATTTCTTTGGTTAATCTTCTCTCCGATACAGGTTTAGTTACCACTTTGCAGCAAACTTCACTTACTCTACTTAATAGTCAAATCTTATCCTCCTATCTATGCATGATTGGTTTTATGGATTAAAATATCATTAACTGATGAGTCCATTTAGGGTAAAGATATTTTCTAGTGGTTTCTCCAATTTGGTCTTCCTCTTCCTTTGTTAGTTCTGCTATATATTTTGTCATACCTTATTGGCCCCTAACATTCATTGTCATGGATGATTGCTGGTTTTATATCCAGCTTGATAGGAACCTTGTGACAAAACATTATGTCTGAAAGCATTTCTTCATTTCATTCACTTAGCATGCTTCCTGTCTGTTACATCCTTCTCAATTCCCCCAACCAATATTTAAAACATGTTATATTTGACCCGAATTTACTACTTTGTCCTTTTGTTTTAACTTTTGCATATCCCTTTTTGTATCTCTCTTTTTCAAAATGAAATACACATAACCACTTTTACAAACTGGTACAAGAGCTTTAGCTTTTTAGGTCAAGAACCCTTCCTTTGCGGCTACCCTTCACACCTGCCTCTGCTCTCCGCCACCTAGTCTGTGTGCCGCACACCTCCGCGCTCTGCACACCTCTGTGCTCCGCCACCTAGTCCTCGAGCCGTACGCCTCCGCGCTCCACCACCCAGTCCGCGCGTCGCACACCTTCACGCTCCGCCACCCAGTTTGCACGGAAACGCTGCTTGTCACATCGCTCTGGTTACCGCTCTGAGCTCATCCTTGATCTCTCCTCCAATGCTTCGGCCACTGCAGTCGTGCGAGATGCCACAGTTGTGGTTCTCCGCATTTTGCCATTTGATTTGGTGTGTTGATTGTTGGTTCTTGACTCCGTATTTGGATGACAATGTCGTCTAAATTTGATATTGAGAGGTTTGATGGGAAGACAAGTTTTGCTCTTTGGCAAGTGTGTATGGCCGCCATATTGTCCACCCTTGGCATCAAGGATATCATCTATGGTAGAGAAGTCGATGCGAAAATGACGGATAAGAAGTGGAAGGAAATGGATGATAAGGCTCTTTTCACTATCCAATTGTGTTTAAGTGATATAATACTTCGAAGAGGTTCTCTCAGAAACGACCGCTATGGGTTTGTGGAAGAAGTTGGAGGAGATGTATATGAAGAAGTATTTAACAAATTGGTTGCGGTTGAAGCTATGCCTCTACACTCTTCATATGGTTGAAGGTACATCTATTTTCGATCATATTGCGGAGTTTACCTCCATCTTGAATGATTTGGGGAAGTTAGATGTCAAGGTAGAAGATGAAGACCAAGCTTTGTTGTTGTTGTGCTCTCTGCCTACATTATATAAGTCGCTTAGGGACATGATGGTTTATGATAGAGAGAAAATTTCTCTTGAGGATGTGAAAGGTAACCTGCAAGCTAAATTGCACTTGGATGATGAGATGACCAATGTTGATAAAGGAAGTTAAGGTGTTGGTTTAGGATTTAGAGTTTAGGGTTTCCAATTCTCTTTCCTCTCATGATGGTGAGAGCTTCTTTGGAAACCCGAAGAACTCCACCATCAATTTGAAACTTACATCCCTTCTCTTCAAGAGACCCTAAAGAAATCAAGTTCTTACTCAAATCGGGTATATGTCTCACACCCGTCAACCTTCGTATCTTACTATTATGGAATTTAATCTTCACTGAGCCTACACCGGCAACCTTGCACAAAGGGTTATTTTTCATAAGAACCTTTCCACTTGAAGGTTCATATGTCTCAAACCAATTCCTATTTGGAGTCATGTGTTGAGAAACACCTGAGTCCATAATCCACGCATTCTCATCGTTGATACAATTATCAATCACGCAAAGAACGTCATATGTGTTATCATCTTTGGCCACACTGACCTCTTTTGAAGCAACACCTCTATGTCCCTTTTGTTTATTCTTCAAGATAAAACAATTGGTCTTTATGTGTCCCTTTTTCTTATAATAATTGCATGTAAGATTCTTGTACTTTGACTTTGATCGACTTCTATTTCCCATCAGGGTTTTGTCCCTAGACCTCTCCCGTTCGGCCACTAAACCAACACCTTGACTTCCTTTATCAACACTAGTCATCTCATTATTCAAGTGCAATTTAGCTTGCAGGTTACCCTTCACATCTTCAAGAGAAATTTTCTTTCTACCATAAACCATCATGTCCCTAAGCGACTTATATGATGTAGGCAGAGAGCACAACAACAACAAAGCTTAGTCCTCATCCTCTACCTTGACATCTAACTTCCACAAATCATTCAAGGTGGAGGTAAACTCCCCAATATGATCGAAAATAGATGTACTTTCGGCCATATGAAGAGTGTAGAGGCGTAGTTTCAACCGCAACCGATTTGTTAAAGACTTCTTCATACACGTCTCCTCCAACTTCTTCCACAAACCCATAGCGGTCGTTTCTGAGAGAACCTCTTGAAGTGTTGCATCACTTTAAACACAATTGGATAGTGGAAAGAGTCTTATCATCAATTTCTTCCACTTCTTATCCGTCATTTCCGCATCAACTTCTCTACCATAGATGACATTCTTGATGCCAAGGGTGGACAATATGGCGGCCATACGCACGTGCTAAAGTGCAAAACTCATCTTTCCATCAAACCTCTCAATATCAAATTTAGATGACATTTCCATCCAAATACGGAGCCAAGAACCAACAATCAACACTGAATCAAATGGCAAAATGCGGAGAATCACAACTGTGGTGTCTCGTACAATTACAATGGCTGGAGCGTTGGTGGAGTGTGGCTGCGGTGGCATGCGGGCGGCTGGGAAAGAAGGGTTCTAGACCTAAAAAGCTAAAGCTTTGATGCCAGTTTGTAAAAATGGTTCTGGATATTTTCATCTTGAAAAAGGGAGATACAGAAAGGGACATGCAAAACTTTAAACAAAAGGACAAAGTAGTATATTCGGGTCAAATATGTTGTATGAAAGAAGGTTAAATATACAAAAGTGTCCCTGCAAATGGGAGAATGATAGTTTGTGATTCATCATTTCCTTTGTGTTTAGAAATGTTATTCTTAAAGCATAGCTGGATAATGGGAAATACTCTTGAATGAGGAAACTTGTGCAGTTAATGCTGCCTCAATAGTGTCGCGAGTCGTTTATAACTTTTTTGTACTGTTCCACTCTTGAGATACCATTTTTATTTTTTCTCCTGAGCTAAGTGCTGTTTGTGGCTAGCAGCAATTGTTTACTAGAAGCACTGCAAATTATATTGTTGAGCCAAATTTTTTAACTAGTATTGCTGCATTTTTGTACTACCAGGAATCATCAATTTTGCGGGCCAACTTTTTGGAACGTACCATTTTGGTGAGATATGTGCAGCAATGTAATACAAAAATTATAGAAGCCAGTGATTTTCCTTCCAATTATCCAGATTTTCATGCAGAGTCATCATCATCATCAGCTTCTAAAGGTCGTTCAACTTCAGGTAAGATATTTTTAGGATATCTTAATCTATTTTCTATAAGTTTTTCCTCAACAAGTGGTAGACTAATTTCTCATTTATACATTCATTTTGGTTATTCTCACTTTTTCTAGCCACTTTTTCTGAGACATTTTCATTAATTATTCCATTATTTTGTAATATTGATCACAGATACTTCAATTTATAAACATGTATGGCATCTCTAGTTTTTACCTATACATCATTTTCCTCGTTTCTTAGTAAAATTGCAATGCATTTACAATGTCTTACTTCTACTCAAGTGAAATCCCTTTCAATACACTGTCTTACATCTGCACAAGCGAAATCCTTTGAATTCAATGTTTGTCTCCAAGGATCAAGTTTAGAATTAACCTCTTTCGTTGATTGCTCAATCTAAACTACATTATCTGAAAAGGAAAACATACATTTAGGGATAATCTTTTGTAGGGATGAAGCCAAAGTAGGTTCACAGAGGGGGCACTAATAAAATTTCATTTTTATTTTTTATTAACTAATAGGTAAGTAGTTATATTTTATGATATTAATTTAAAAATATAAATTTAAATTTTTTCTAAAGAAATATTTTTAACAGTGGGTGGCAACAAGACAGAGAGAAAGATCAAATCACACAAATAAAGTTAAATACATAAATTCAAAACTTTTTATACTGTAGGTATAAAACTAGTGCTAGAGAAGAAAAATTGACAGATTCTATCGCAAAAGCTCTAGGAAAATGATGTAATAAGATGAAAATGTTAAAATTATACTGAATGTAGTTCTAAAATTTAAGAAATTCAATGAAAAGACAAAGAAATACAATAATCACGGGATAGAAACAAAAAATTAAATCTAATATCCATGTTTTCTTTTGAAAGGTTTTACCCCGGACAACATCATAATAAAACCTTGACATTTCAACTAGGTTGACATATTAAAAATTCATCAATCATGTCTTACCGTAGTAAAAGATGCATTAAAAAAATAAAAAAAAAGAGAGAAAACAAAATACATCAAATCATGGGGGGTCAAACCAAATCCATAGGACGATCAAGACTAATCAAACAAATCTATATTCCAGCAGCTCAAACTGATTTCTAAAAAAATCCTGTCTAACACAGTCTATTTATAAGAACTTTTTTTCTTCCAAACAAAATGTCTACTTTATCACTGGAAAACCTTCTACAACACTTTTCTTGGCACTTTATTATATGTTTTTTTTTTCAAGCCAATAGAAACCATTTGAAATCCTTTATTTGCTTGGTTCATTTAAAAACCATTTTAATTTGATACCTTGAAAGCCATGTAAGCTTTGTCCTATGGAAATAGATTAGATCAGTACAATGAGAAAACATGGTTATATTCTATTTATTTACATAAGAAAATGTGAGGTTTCATTTCAAAATGGTCACTATAAAGTAGTTTATATAAGTCTTAGTCAAATGCACCTAAAGGCATGCCTAGGGTGCTGACTCGAGGTGCCAGAAGGGGTCAACACATCTTGATGGTTGAGGTCTAAAGAAGCATTTTATTGATAAATTTAAAAGCAATTCCATTCATCTCTAACTTGGTAATGGAGATTCCAAAGGGCTAAAATAAAATAGTCAGAAAATTTGAAAATGATAACTGTTGGTGTTCGGGATGAGTTTTTATAATTTGAACATTTAAACCTTTATTTTACTATGAATGTTTGTTTATAATATTATGCTTGTTCACTTATTTTATATTGAAATACAAAATGTTCAAACGTTGTACTGTTCATTCTTTTTCTGACATTAACTCCTTGAATGAATTTTGTGTCTCCAAGGCACCAATGCTAGCTATTACTGCCTTAAATGCATGTTTCAACTCTTCTTTCTATTTATGAGGGAGGCTTCATATTTTGGAAACAAAACTATTTATTGTCCTATTAATATATACTAGTTATGTGAAAAATGTTTTGTTTGTATTGTAATTTGCTTTGTCACTAATATTCTTTCATTTTTTTAATGTGGTTTGATTTGTCATGTTTTTCTTCTCAGGTTCAAGGCCCAAGACCAAACCTAAAAGAAAGCCACAAACAAAGGAGGAGAAAACCTTTAGAAGAAGGGCTAAGTATTTTGTGGTAGCACAGCTAGTTGCTGTTATTCTTTTCCTCAGTGTCAGGTCTGGATTTAGTGATAGTGCTGACATGGAGTTAGACGATGTGGGCTATGATTTCGATGAATGAAAATGCATTCACTTGTTTATCTTCCTCTCAATGACTAAGCCTAGGCTGAATGCATGTTGAAGATGTGCATCCTTTTATTGTGTATGGTCCAAATTTAGAAGTATGGAAGAGTACCATTCACATAAATTTTCCCTAGAAGATCCATTTTTTCTATACATGAATTGATTTCAGTAGATTGATCATTGTTTAAGAGTAGTAGCTATACTTTCTTCATTGGATTATGATGCAGGTTTGAGTTGTGGGAAATCAACAATGACCTTAGAGGATTTCTGGGCAATTACTTCCTGCACCCCCATTTTTGGACCTGCACCTTCACAAGGGGGGAAATGACCAAATTGAGGGGTGTAAGCAATTGTCGGATCTCTGGGTCTGTAAGCCTTGTACATAATATTTTTGGAGGCTTTTTTAACTCTTATATTGTGCATACCGTGAGATAAGAGACAAGCTTGCGAAGGATAAGAATAAAATTAATTTGAAATGGATTTATTGTGTTTTCAAGCAAAAAGAAAGATGACATATTTAATTTATTCACTATGCTTTTTTTTTTTTTTTCTATAATTTTGTTGGAGAATTTTGGCCATTAGTTTTGAAAGTGGACCACCAGTTCTGAATATAACTTGTTTGAAAACACATCAGTTTCAAACATAATCAATTTGAACAATTTTTACTAACAAATAAGATCTTTTAAAATATAAGTTATACTATGTTAAAATATTTAAAGTTAAAATGCTCTAAAGGTTTTTTGATTAATTAATGATAAATTTTTATTTTTAATTAGGTGAATGTATCTAAAAATGTTAATGCAATGATACAATTATGTGCTGTCAGACTATAATAACTATTTATGTCAAATTAAATAGGTGTAAATCTTATCTTAATTTGAATTCTCCCATTGGATAAAAGTATTGCTATTTAAGGGTGTTAGTTGCATGAGTTGGTGAGCTATTTAAGATCTAAGCATGCTCAATTTGTTTTCATAATAAAGTCACCATTGACAGTACTTTTACTGCCACTGAAGATTTTGCTACTTTAAGAAACATGATGGATTTTCTTAGAAGGAAAACACTAAATTTACATTTTGTTATAAAATATATGGACCTACTAACGAAATACAAGGATTTTGATAATATTTGATTGATTGGTGAAGATTAATTATTTTTAGAAAGTAAAAATATTGTTGAAGTGAATTATTTTTAATAAAATCTTATTTCTCAATACATATTTTTTTTATACAAGATTAGATAATTGAGGCTGATCATAATGGTTAAGGACTTAGTTATTTAGAAATTGTGGTGTGAATGTAACTTTGTTGGTAAGTATTATTATTATTTCATTAAAAAAGAACAAAATATCAAACAATCTCATTTTATAGAAACAATTTTTTTTTTTTTAAAAAAGTTACAGGCTAAAATTGTGAAATTGGTTCTTGTTATACAATTCCCACAATACTCAAATGCCTGAGTAGCCAAAATTTGATAATTATTGGAATCCCTAGATTTATGTGCTTGAAGTACTTCCAAAACAGTTGTATAACTGTATGCCATTTTCTTTATTTATCTATTCTGTGTTTAAAGTACTCAAATGGAATCCCTAGTTTTTGGTGCTTGAAGTGTCCACAACATTTCTATAAGTGTAACATTTTTTTTGGCTTGAAGGAACCTATTTATAGAGGTCTAGTCTTCAAATTTGTTAGAAGGTTTGTCAAACTTGTTGAAAATCTACATATGTTGTCATTTTCATTGCAATTACTTTTTGACTGAGACTTTGACCATATTTTCTTCTGGAATCTTTTCTTCTGATGTTCTTAATTTTTCCTCTCAACATCATTTATTCTTGAATGTGATTCAAGAATAGTAGCTTTTGGATTTTTGGATTTTTCTTCATGAGAATCTTTGGCAACTTCTATTTGGCTATTCCTTGATCTTTTTCTGCTAAGATTCCATTTTCTAACATTTCTGATCGTATACCATTAATGATGTGGTCATACCTTAATCTTCTTACAGCACTATGTTGCTTTATTGACTTATCATGTAACAGGAAATTAAGTAATGGTGATTTGACCCTTCCCCATAGACAAACTTTAAGGTCTTCAGGAAACAAATGATTAATAAAGTCTTCAAATTTGTGAGACATCATTGCACATTTCATATATTAAGAAACTAAATCAGATTCTAGTGTGGATTTATAAGGTCTCAAACTCTAACTACTTGTCATTTGATTAAGAACTTCTCACCATGTCTCATATGTGACACCCACATGCTAGGATGTTAGAATTCAATTACAAGATATTAAAATTATGGATTTTTAGTGAGAGATTTATAGATGATTAACTCTCAATCTACTAACCATTAACTTTTATGATGCGATTTTTGCATGCTTCATATAAAATTTAGTCAAAAATTGTTGGAAAGCCTTCTTGGGAGTTTTTTTAGGGTTATATGGATTTGATTCTTGATTCAATGTTTTTTTTTTTGAAAGTTGATTCAATGTGCTAGTCTAATACAATTGGTATGCGTTTCATTTCAGTTAATTCTTAAACCTATGCAAATAATATTAAGATGGACTTCAATCTTGTGGAAAATAGAGTTCAGTTCATTAGATCCATTGAAACATAATAGAATTTAAAAAACAAAATCAAATAATACATTTTGACTGCTTTTCTCTCTTTACGTTTTATTTTTTTCTAAATTCAAAAGTTTCTACTATGTTTTGATGTCTAACAAGTAGATTATAACAAAGCTAAATGAATGACTAATATTTAAGATAAATAATCAGTTAAATCATTTTTACCCAATGGAAATCTAATTAAAATTTAGTAGAAAGAATTATTTGAAAAATGAGTTGAGTTTAAGAATCATTCTTCTTAATCAGGATGTATATATTTGACTATTTACTTTTTTTAAAACACTGCATAAAATCAATTTGGACAAACTTAAAATTTAGGAAGTCTTTATAAATGGATAAAATTTAAGGAGTTAAATATTCTGTCTAAAAAAGTTCATTCATTTAGGAACCAACATGATTTCAAAAACATAGGGATTTAGACAAAATAAATAAATAAATTCAATTTTAACAAAATATTGGGTGCAATTGCCCTTGCTATTCTATCTTTCATATTGGTTAGTTAAATACATAATTACATTCTCAGACACCCATTTCTAAACAAACCTAAACTATTTAACACAAAACATGAGACAGCTATGTTCTGGTGTTGGTAGAAGTAGTATTTTGACACTTGGCATTGTCCCATTGCTTGACAACTTCATTGTACCCTTCAGCAGAATCCATGGCAAACTCTGCCAGTGAGCTAATAGCAACAGACATTCCAGCACAAAGCACCTTAATAGCAACTTCAGCCAATTTTTCTGGAGCCATTACCTCTTCCACCTCACCAGCTTCCACTAGTTCCATATTACCATTACTTTGTTTTGGTCCAAATGAGTTTCTCCTATAATCTTCTCTTAACTGATGTGCATAGAGGGACCCCATCCCTGCTGCAAAGAAGTCTAAGCCATCAAGCACTGCCTTTTCATTTATGGCATCTAGGCGCCTTGACCACTGAATACAGAGTCCAAACAAAGGGTGTGTGCCACTGGACCTACGAGGAGAGCATGGTAACTTGGATGCATCAGGCTCAGACCTCATGCACCGAAGGAGCCATCCAGTTAGTGCATGAATGTAGGATCTTTGAGAAGTGATCCATGACTCAAAGGAGTTTCTCCAGTTCCTTAACTCGAATTCAAGATTGGAGGCTGAACGAGCTAGCCTGTTCGGATCTGTCATTAACATGGAAGACTGTTTTCTAGCATGTAATTTGGAATAAGTGCCAGCTAGAAGAATCTTAGCTTCATCTAGGGTTCTCTTCTGTTTCTGATGGCATTCTGCCATCACTTTCCACATCCTTTCCAGCCTGTCATTTGTGTAATTGAAGAATCAGCAAACACATGTAAGCAAACATGGCGGTGCAGGTTTCATATATGATATATCTGCTTTTTTCATAAGGCAAATGTAGGCTGTTTTCTTTAAAGTGTTGCTCATGTGAAAAGTAAAATCCAGGAATATATATTAGACAAAGTTAAGTAGATGTTAGGAGATTTGATGGCTCTCTCTACTTGGGGTTTTACTCAGGAAGTTGATGACATTGACTGATAAAGGAAAACTCTAAAACTAAGTAAGCAGAAGATAATGAAACATTCAGCAATTTCAACTATATAAGAGAATGACTTTATCTGAAATTTCAACTATCTTTCTTAAAGGATCAAATGAAAATATTAGAAGTATGTTTGAAGTCTGAAAATACTTCAAAGTTTTGGCAGAAGGGGTTTGGTTTAGTCTCATCCAAAAATCAAAGACAAATGGAGGCATTTGACATTTATATACATACCCTTGAACCAATTCAAGAAGTTGGGGATATAACTCTTCATCCCTTAGAGTTTCTATTCGCCTTGAAATAGCTTCAACTGAGTGTATTGAAACTGTTATCTGGGTATCAAGATCTCTAATGGCTGCTCTAGCTTTATCTGCACAAGAGGGGTCCTCTCCTTTTACATCAATGTTCCTGAGTTGCTTGCATTTCTTCTCATATGCAATTCGGATGCGCTCTCCAGACTGTTGAAGAAGAAAGTGGCCACAGTAACTAATAAGTTTCCAAACAATAAAATAAAACTGTATGTGATCACAAGCATAATGACCTGTAACAATAATAAAAAATATAAATATTTTAGAAAGTACCAAAAGAAAAATAAATGAAAATAATTTAAACTGTTGAATTTGATCTCTGCTGTCCTTTTTTCCAAATCCTGTTACACATCTACTAAAAAGGTTTATGCTCATTAGTTAAAGATATAATGCTTTTTCATATTATGTTGAAGCTGAACCTCTTTTATGATTACTCAATAAGAACTTATTTTATTTGCTATTTCTAGTAATATCCATCAGAACTAAGAAGAGGAGTATTTTCCATTGATGAATCTTAGTGAATCATTGATTTGGTTCATCTCAAGAGTAAGGCTATAAGAATCTGAAGGAATTTCTACACGAGGAGTACTAAAATAACACTCTCTAACACTTCTAACATACACTCTTTTATTGGTTAAAATTCATTTACAACTACAAAATCAGGAGAGAAATCCATTAAATAAGTGAGACTCCTATAAACTGTGATTTTCAACCAATAGCAGAGAGTGTGCAGCTAGCTTTTCTCTATTCTACAGGAGAGCCTTACATAATTGAGAAAATGAGCAAAGGACTTAGGTTCTGAACTGTTTACAAGAAGCATCAGTTTTATTTGATTATTTTTAAGTAGCAAAACCATCTGTTTCGAAGCACATCACACACATAAGAACTTCACTGAAATCCTTTGCCATAAATTTGACTTCCTCAGAAACATAAGATATGTTCAGTAGCATACCCTGACTTCCTCGTAGAGTTTCTTCTCCCATGTATTTAATCTGTCCAATGTCGAGTGGTGACTACCTGATAACATACAATGTTCCTCTGAGAGACCCTTTGTGCCGTCACGACCTCCCTTGCTAGTGTTTGTACAATTTACCAAATATCTTGATGAAGAAGAGCGTGAAGAAGCTGATCGAAGCAGAGCTACCGGGTTCAACAACTTTGATCCTGTTAATGAAATATAACTCAAATTAATATTTATGAAAATTTACAGATAAACATGACTCAAGAAAAGAATATTCACTAAAATCAAACCAGGAATTGGAAACATGAAAAATTATTTCTGGATATATGACTTTCATAGTGAGATCTTCTCTACAAGTAAGATTTTTACAATGGAGTTATCATCAAACTTGGGACTGCCTATTGATTCTTTTCCATTCATAAGGACTTCACTCATAATGCAAAGTATGAACATGGAAGTACACTTACAACACAATGAAAATATAAACTGTTTGCTTTCATCAAACCTGAAAGTTCATTAGAAGTCAACAAATATTGAGATTTCTTGGCCTCTAACAATGCTGCGACATCATTAGCTACATTGTAGACGATAGTGAATTGAGTTTCAATATCATTGATCACTTCTGCCATGCTTGTTGGCCTTCGGTTTACATAAACAGTAAAACCCGGTGTTTCTTCAATAGCTTCTTGCTTACCAATTGCCATTTCTCTATGGCTGGATTCAATATGACCAGCAGCTTGAGCTTTTGATACTTCAAAACTTGCACTTCCATGAGATTGGGAATCTTTGGCAACATGCTCAGTTTCACATTCAATGTCTGTTTCTTCCTCCTCTTCCTCCTCCTCTTCCTCTTCCTCCTCCTCCTCCTCATCATCATCATCTTCAACATCTTCAACAATAACTTCTTCTTTGGAAGAATTCATGTTGGGTCTAGTTCTTTCTTCTGCTACATTTCTCTTTCCAACACAATCTTCATGTTCAGTTTCATCTTCTTCCAGGTCTGGTATTCCTTCTTCTTCTCTAACCTGCCTGAGTCCTCTGTATTCATCTTCCATTGCAGTGTGATCAATACCTTTTGCAGGATAACCATAGCTGTCCAAAGACGAAAAGGGGTTCCAAAAGAAATCCCATTGGGAAGCTTGAGGTGAAGGGGGAGGGATAGGAGGCCTATTGCTGGGAGAATAGGCAAAAATTGAAGGATTCACTGGTGAGGATTGCATGTTGAAAAAGCCATCCATTCCATACTGCTGCATTGGAGAATAATATGACTCAACACGGACCATTTCCGGGGATTGAGGCCTTTCCTCAACTGAAATTGCTGGGTTACCTCCAGGCCTAAAGTAATTCACTTTCAAAGTAGAGTTTGGTCCGATCCCAAACTCAATAGCTGCTGTATTTGAGAAAGGTTTTGCTGATATGGGAATGAATCCTTGGCCACTTTTCTTCTTCACAGGTGTGAAAGGTGGGGTGATGACCGTGTCCAATGAGAACTCACGAGGCTCATCACCTTCAATGTAATCGCGAAGTGCTGCTGAAACTCTTTTCAGAGATTCTATATATGCTATGTGTCCTGTGGCCAATCTAGTCCTTTGTTCCACAGCTTCTTTGATGAACTTCTTTCTGTCTCTACAAAGCTGAACTGCCTCTTCATCATCCAACCTTGAATGCGAACATCCCATCTCTTTTAGTCCCCTATGAATGTGAACAACTACATTCATACAGAAATCATAGATCTGTCAAAAAAAAATACAGAAGTTCAATAAGACGCACTAACATTTCATCAAACATGAGTAGTCCCAAAAACAAACATACAAAAACATAGTATTATATTCGAAACAAATGAACCTAACAATGCCAATGAAGTTGGATACTTTTCTTCATTTACAAGCCAGACCAGAAGAAGGTTGATGAAAAATACAGGCATGCTTAACAGTCTACCAGAATCCAAGAAGTAAGCACACAACTTTGCATCTGGGATTTTTTTTTTTTCCAAATGTAGAAATAAAAATCAGAAGATCAGCTTAAAGCCTCCCAGAAAACCATCTTCAAAATGAGCAAAAAAGGGCAGACACTAAGGAACAGATGAAAAAAAGAACAAATGTAAATTAATAAACATAAATTTAGGAAAATTCATACATCAATAAAATTAAAAGAGAAAATCTCTGTCTCTCTCTTTTGCCTCCCTCCTTCTCTCTCTACACACTCACAACAAAAATACGGGTAAACTACATAAAGAATAAGCAGACAAACATAAAAACAAAGTACTCATTTTGAGCAAGACAGGATTTTGCATGATACCCTTTCTCAATTTCTTCCTTCTAACACAAACAAAGCGTGCACAGTGATTAAAGAGGAGAAGAACAAGATGAAAAGGGAGAGGAAGAATAAAGGGTTAGATGGGAGAAGCACAGGTGACAATGAGGTGAAGGAAAAGGACAGTGTTTTGATGAGGAAGAGTGGTGGAAAAGGAATCAGTGACAGAGAGAGAAGTGTGTGTGAACAGAGAAAGACGTTGAGAAAAAGCAACGGTCAAAACAGAGGAAGGAAGAAAACAAGTATACTAAAAGGAGAAAAGAGAGAAAGAAAGCAAAAATAAAGTGAGAGAAAATTGAAAGCTTTGGTTTTTGGTTTCAGATTAAGGTTGGAGAGCTAATAAAGGAGGAAGAAGAGAGTGTGAGAAGTGAAGGTGGCTCACTGGTTGCCCTCCATGTTCTACATAATTACAAGACTGCCACAGGATTTTGGTTGAAGCTAACTAAATCACAAGTTTTGTTTTTTACTTTGCAAATTTTGGGGAAAGAGACTGGTCAAAATGTGTGATTAGTGGGACCCATCATTATCTTATGCTTAATAATTTTACCTATGAAGAACATTAGCTATTATGTTTGATATGGTTCAATCAATTGGGAATTATTAGATTTGGACAATTTGTTACTTGTCTCTTTTTATAAATTCTTTTTTTGAAAATTATAAAAATATTAATTATATTACTATTCTAATTCATTCAAATATGTCATATGATAGGTGAATTTAAGAATAATTTGATTTTAATAAGGTATATAATTCAATGTAGAATTAATTAACTAAGTTGATATTTTCTCAAAACTCATATTAATAGCACTTTACTTAATTTACCTTTTTAATTAATCTTTAGTTTACTTTATTTCCTAAAAACAATTGCTATTTATTTATTATCTTGTAAGGAGATATTTTTTCCATTAATAAAAAAGTTATTACTTTAAAATAATTTCTCCAAACATTTGCTCACTTTTTCTACACTCCAATTGATATTTTTTCATACAAAACATATTAAAATGTAATTAATTACTAATAGTTTGGGAACTGTCATGCATATTATATTGAAATTGAAACTAACTATCATGCACTCGCATGATTACATTTATGAACTTTTACATATTGCAATAAAAAAAACAATAGTTTAAATTATCATTATAAGTGTTATATGTCAGTGTGATCAACTTTTGTACTTTCTTATCACTTAAAGTTTTTCTTTCTATAAAAAAACACTATATAATAATGTTTTATCATTTATATCACCCCATCCTACATTTCACCTTTTTAAACATGTAACTACTTTGTAATAAAAATACATACCACGTTTATTACAATAAATATCTTAAATTTCAAAATACCTTAACACAAAACCCGAAAAGATTTATATCCAATCAGTCTATCTATCTTTTAAATTAGTTATAATTTTTTAGTTTAGTCCATTTAAGTCTAATGATTAGATATACAAATAAATATAAATTATAATACATTTTAAAAAACAACATTATTTTAATCTTTTAATATAATTATTATTTTGTAAATAAGACTGATGATTACGAGTTGATCAGATTAAATTATAAAGTAAACAAAACCAAATAAATTAATCTCTTTCAAATTAAACTATAGTTCTTTTAGTTTGAACTAAACTGTTTTAAAAATCTTTTAGATCCACTCAACTTATTTTTACCCTTATTGATACTCGAATTAAAACTCTGAGATAGAATTCATAATAAACATAAAACAAACTTAGTTTATTAATAAATACATATACTTACACAAAAACCTGTAAGTAAATGAAAAATTTAAAAATAAAAAGGATAAATAAAAAACCTAAAATATTAATAACCTAGCATGAAAATTATGGAAATTGCATAAATGGAAATGCATGGTGAATGAGACACGGTAGGTAAATGAATGAAAAAACTACAAAAGTAAAGACAAAAAAACATAAAGACACCCACCCCACCCACACTCCTCTTGGGAATGTGAAACTAACTCAACTCACAACTTTTGACCTTCGTGAGGATAATATGGGTTATTCTTAGGGCTGGGGTCCCACAATTGTGGGGTCATACTCTTTGTAACACACTTAATGCCATTTGTAATTTGAAGCTGAGATAAGGACATTTTGGTACTCTAGTGACCCACTTGTTTGGCCTTATAAGACTGAAAGATTTTTCTTTTGATCAAACAAAAGTGAAGAATTTAGAAAAGCAAAAAAGTATGAGTCGACAATAAAGGAAAAGAACCCTGGGATGCTTCATTTCTTACAAATATAAAAAAATAAATGTTATTAGAGTTTTCCATCTTAAAATCTTTCCCCAAGCACCACCGCCATTTCCTAAGTTCCTTGGAATTATGATGTTTTTTTTTTTAGGTTTTTGAATTTTAAAATGATTTTGTTAAGTTCATCTCTAACTAAGCTAGATATTTTAAGGATTCTCAATTAGTAGTAAGTTTATACATACATATTCTCATTCATGAAATTTGATAATTTCAATTTCAATATTTTCTATATCTTTATTTTACTAAATGTTTGTGCAGAGCTTACTTCCTATAAGATGTGAGACAAATTTTTTTTTTCATTGAGCAACAGATTTTGAGCAATTGTAATGCAAACACGTCTTCGGATAAATTAAAGAAAGATAAATTAATTATTTTCTTGTATTTGATTGCTTGTATTTGGGGGTTGTATATTACATTTTTACTAAAGATATGAACTTGAAAACACAAGTGAAACACTAACTATAGGTTATGTTTGAGATAAAAGACCAAGTTACATAAATTTGAAGGGGTTAAAGTTTATGCAAAATTAATTTGAAATGATAAATCTTGACATATGATGTTTAAAGACACAAGGAGTCAAATTATCAATTATGATTTATGATGACAATAATTTAAGCCAAGACTTATTATTAAAACATTTTTTATCAGGATAAAATGTTAATTTTTCATAACAAATCTAGAGAAAAGAGTTAAAATTATGAAATTTTTCTTGAAATTTGAAATTTGAATTTTAAGATAAGTATTAAATATTGATTTTGTTATTACCAAAACATTTATATTTTATGTTTGTTTTAGTTAGTTAGTTTAAATTTCAAGTTTATGTATTGGATATTTTAGGAATTTAAATTAATTATATGTTTATGCATATATAATTTTATTTATGAATTTGGATGATTATTTTCCTTCATCTTTTTAATCTCTATATTCTCTCCTCAACTTCCACTATTTCTATATCTTTATTTTATTAAATATTTCCAACAAAGTTCAAATCATTTCTCCATTGTCATTCAAAATTTAACCAAAGTACTATAGTCATGGTCCATTACAGTTTTAACACTTGTTGTATTTTCATATTGATACACCAAATATGTAAACTATGATAATATGCTAAGAATAGTGACAGTTTAGTTTCTGAAATTATATCAAATGTTTAGTTTTTAGCACTAAAAAGGCTTAGAGAAAATTCCCTTTTCTATTTATATGTTAATTTTATTCTTTAATGCGGTATTTAAATGAAAATAATTAATTACACATATTTAAGAACTATTATAACAAAAAATAATTTTATAACCTTAAAAAAGTTTGAAAGCTTATTTAAGTTTTATTCAGTTTTAGAAATTAATGCAAGAATGAAATAAAATTTTAAAATATAATTTCACTATTAAATATTGAAAATGGTTTATAGTTTTATATTTAGTGTGTCACCACCTATGTTCATGCTTTGTTCTCTTACATACTTTTTCTGGTTCACCCTTACTTCTCTCCCTAGTCATCTCACACATTGTCATTATCTGGGATTTCAATTCATTCACCATCCAAAAACTACCTAACTAGTAGCTACATATACCTACCTACACACTTACATCACACTTCAACAGTCATATATGTTTTACAGTGTAAAACTGAATTTGCCATATATTTTATTCAATCACTTCTTATCCAAACATTGCAGTACTGATGTTGAAATGTTAACAAACACCTAGGTTGGTCTACGACTTATAATATTTTAAGGTTTTACCCTTTTTTCTAATGCAAAAAAAAAAGTTATTTGAGGTGAAATTTATAAGTCAACAAGTATTTTCAACAGGTTTGTTGGATGCCATTATCCTTTAAATTTAAAACTTTAATATATACCTCGTGTTACGTGCTATTCTCATCCGCAATTTATGCCTTTCATGTTTATTTTCATAATATTACAAGGAAATGTCATATATAGGTCAATTCCCCCCCTTAACTACGAATAACTGTCAAATAATTATATATATATATATATATATATATATATATATATATTTATATATATTCGTAAATTTATATAAAGTTATATACACACTTAAGTGTTGAAATGTTTCCACATACCATATATTGTATTTACCTTAATAATGAACACATATTGGGTATGTAGAAAATACAAAAAAAATAAAAATAAACTATTTTTTCGATTTTCTCTTAAAGGTATAGACAGAAAGAGCTGCAAACAAATTGCAAACTTGAAGTTACACTAGCTTTTTTCTTGGTTTTTAATCTGTTGATCACATTGGCAGTGAGTTACTTATTTGTTAAACCCAATAAAATACTAAACAAATTCATATAAAAAAAATTAAAACATCATTTTTAACTAAAAATCAACAATAAAATAATAGATATTTTTATTTATATATTATCCAGGATACTCATTTATAAGAATATGTAACTTACCTTAAATTCTTAAGATTACGCTATTAGTGATGTTGCCAAGGCTCCTAAAAAGTGTGCTGACTTAGAAGTGGGTCATGAATCATGATTGTAGATTTTTGAGACAAGATTATGCTTTTAGTTTATTGGAGTAACAGATGTTGCTCGATTATGTTTTTACTACAGAGCTTCCAATGATTACAGAAATCTTTCATGGTGATAATTTTACTAACCTTGATTATTAAAGAAAGTTGGTTTATAACCTTATATATAAGGAAGGTGCATCATATGTAAGATTCAAAGTTGGGATATTTTTGTCCAGCTACACCATAACATGCATCTAACAAGAATATTTAGCTATAACTGATATGTCAAGAGACTGAACTCCTAGCTCTGACTAAGATAATACAAAGACATACACAAGTCTCACACACATACTTTCAGAAGATTCAAGGTAAAAAATTTTGACTTTGTGACTACAGCCATATTCCAAAATTCACTGCTCAGTTGATTGATCCCTGGAAAGCACCTAGACTTTGACAAGCTGGAGATGGTGCAACATTCAGCCTCTTTAGAAAGGAAAATGATTCCTGTAAAATGTAAGAACTCACCTTAAAGACTATATAATACTTGTAATTTTTAACAAGATTGTAGAGTTTTGCGGGAACGGGAAGCTTTGGTAGAGTTTTGAGTGATATGCAAGAGGAGACATCTAATGTTCTTTCAAATGATGAAGGATGTACTTTGACCTTTGTATATCCTAATCTTAGTTCTTTCATATTCTGTGATATCAGTGAAAATTCCCTAAGATTCATGCAAAAGTCAAGGTTGAGATAACTGATAACTGATAAATTGATAAAGTCTTATGCAATTCCCTGTATAGATTTCTCTGGTTGTACACAAAAGAATCAAAGATACAAAAAGTTAGCGGTTGCAACTACACATGCTATTATGACTATGTTGCAACTAAAAGATATCAAAAACAGATGATTGCATAAAAAAAATATGCTATTATGAATCTTTTGGTTCGACCCTATATGAGCTATAATATTCTCTGAATGATCTTTTTGAAAATATTTTCTTAAAAAATAATCATGAATCTGACTGTTTGAGATCAATTTTCAAAGCTTTTACCTTTTGTTGATAGTTCTTTTAGGAAATCTCTCACTGGTGAAAGAATGCTTCTAGATGACACTTCTTAAATCATGTAAAAGTATAACACATACACGTTGTAAAGCCTGCAAGTAAAGACGACAACATAGGAGGCCCAATTGATAGTGTGCAAAGCCATAAACAAGTTCTGTTTGCAAGTATGAGGAATGAATGGATGGATAACATCAGGGTATACGTATACCATAAAGTTCATGAATAACGAAAAAACAAACAAGAAATCATATAACTTTATTTAACCTCATTATAAATAATGAAATATGTAGTTTGTGTCATTAAAATCAACTTTAATAACTTGAATGTCACAGCTAACTATGTTCTTAAAATTTGAAATAAAACATTTTTTTTTTTGTAAATCAAATATTTGATTTTAAACCTCTGGAAGGAATACCTGGATGATAAGAAGAACAACCCAACTCAAGTTGTCTGATGAAATTGAAACATTGAGTCATGCAATTCCATTTGTTGAAGGAAACTTTTATATGCTGAGGTGCTAATAGGGCTCACCCCAAATCCTTTTAAAGCAAGATTGGACAGTATGCCAGTTCCTGTTTGAACCCCCGTTGAAACTTGGATCTTAAACCTTGTTTGAATTTTAGCTCTCATATTTATCATGTCAGAACATCTTTGGTCGTATATCACATACACATGATCTGATTCAATTGTTCCAGGACCAATATCTATGTACATTCCAACAGTGTCCTTTTGACACTCTCCATCACCATCACTTATGATGAGGTTAACTTTAAGTTTTCCAAACATTTCTGTGTCTTGACACTTATCAAGAATGAAGCAGAAAATAAATCCCAGCCTGGGGGAAAAGGCAGGAGAAGACAAATCAATAATTAAATAATCCTTTCTTGTCTTATTCTCCAACCACTCTAAGATACTGCTTCCTGGATACATGTAAACAACTTGATAAGAACCATAGTTATAATGATAATCATTGTAATTTTCCACATCATCATGATTTGGTAAAGATAGGTGGTGATTTACAAATTTCATGATGTTGATTCGTGCATTCAACCCCATAGCACGTAGCGAATGTTCATCTAAGTTCAAGCAATTCCAGAACAGAAGCCATTTCCTATTTTCCTTTAGTTGTTCAACTGTTGTTGAAGGAAACAATAAGGTCTTCAAAGATTCACAATCTTTAGCATTTAGAGCTTTAAGTGACACGGGAAGCTTTGGTAAAGTCTGAATTGAAATGCAACCACTGACATCTAGAGTTTCAAGGGATGGTGGAAGCTTCGGTAGACTCTCCATTGATTGGCAACATGAAACATTTAGAGTTTTAAGGGATAAGGGAAGTTCTGGTAAATTTTGAAGTGAAGAACAATATTGGACATTAAGAGTTTCAAGGGTCCAAGGAAGCTGTGGTAAAGTTTGAAGGGATTCACAAACTGTGGCTTCAAGAGTTTTAAGGGAAGGAGGAAGCTGTGGAAAAGTTTGAAGTGAAGTGCATAATTCTGTATTTAGAGTTTCAAGGGACATGGGAAGCTCTTGTATAGTTTGAAGAGATTCACAACCTCTAATATCAAGAGTTTCAAGGGATAAGGGAAGATGTGGTAGAAATTGAAGAGACTTACAACCATTAACATCTAGAATTTCAAGGAATGGGGGCAGCTCTGGAAGAGTTTCAAGAGATTCACATTCTGTGGCTTCTAGAATTTTCAGTGAAAATGGAAGCTTTGGTAGACTTTGAAGTGTTTCACAACCTCGAACATCTAGATTTTCAAGGGACAAGGGGAGTTCTGGTAGAGTTGGAAGAGATTCACAAGCTCTGAAATCTAATGATGTAAGGGACATGGGAAGCTTTGGTAGAGTTTCAAGAGATTCACAGCCTCTGATATCTAGATTTTGAAGTGAAAGAGGAAGCTCTGGTAGAGTTAGAAGAGAATCACAACATCTAACATCTAAAGTTTCAAGGGATAGGGGAAGCTCTGGTAGTGTTTGAAGAGATTTGCAACCATTAAGATCCAAACTTTTGAGTGATTGGGGAAGCTTAGGTAAAGTTTGAAGAGATTCACAATGTGTAGCTTGTATAGTTTTAAGAGATTCGGGAAACTCTATTATTGTGTGAAGAGATTCACAACCTGTGACATCTAGAGTTTCAAGGGACAAGGGAAGGCTTTGTAGCTTTTGAAGAGATTCACATCCTCTCACATCCAAAGTTTCAAGGGACAAGGGAAGCTTAGGTATGGTTTGAAGAGATTCACAACCGCTGACATCTAGAGTTTCAAGCCTCAAGGGAAGATCTGGTAATGTTTGAAGAGATTTGCAACCATTGACATCTAGTGTTTTAAGGAATTGAGGAAGTTTTGGAAAATTTTGAAGAGATTCACATTTTGTGACTTCTAGTGTTTCAAGGCATAATGGAAGATTAGGTAGACGTAGAAGTGACTGACAACATACGACATTTAGGGTTTTAAGGGACTGTGGAAGCTCAGGTACTGTTTGAAGTGAAGAGCAATATTGGGTATTTAGTGTTATGAGGGAATTAGGAAGCTTAGGTAAGATTTGAAGAGAGTCACAGTCAGTGACTTGTAGTGTTTTAAGAGATAAAGGAAGAGTTTTTGCATTCTTTAGGGAAATGCGTAATTTTTTATGTAGAGTTTCAACTGACAATGGAAGATCTACTATTGCTTGAACAAATTCACAACCTCTTACCTCTAAATTCTCAAGTGATAGGGGAAGTTCTGGTAAAGTAAGGAGAGGTTCAAAGCCCTTGACATCTAGAGCTTTTGGGGACAATGGAAGCTCTGGTAAAGTTTGAAGAGATTCACAACCTTTGACATCTAGAGTTTCTAAGGATAGGGGAAGTTTTGGTAGAATTTGAAGAGATTCACAACCTCTAACATCTAAAGTTTCAAGGGATAGATGAAGCTCAGGTAAAGTTTGAAGGGATACACAACCACTAACATCTAGAGATTTAAGGCACATGGGAAGCTCTGGTAAAGTTTGAAGAGATTCACAATCTCTGGCATCTAGAGTTTCAAGGAACAATGGAAATTCTGGTAATGTTTGAAGAGATTTGCAACCACTGACATCTAGGGTATTAAGGAACAAGGGAAACTTTGGTAGAGCCTGGAGAGATTCACAACCTTTAAAATCTAGACTTTCAAGGGAGAGTGGAAGATTTGGAATAGTTTGAAGATATTCACAGTGTCGAACATCTAGATTTTTAAGGGTCATAGGAAGCTTTGGTAAAGTTTGCAGAGATTTGCAACCATCGACATCTAAAGTTGTAAGGAATTGGGGAAGCTCTGGTAGAGTTTGAAGAGATTAACATTTTGTGGCTTCTAGTGTTTTCAAGGTTAAGGGGAGCTTTGGTAGAGTTTGAAGAGATTCACATTTTGTTGCTTTGAGAGTCTTGAGGGACGGAGGAAGCTTTGGCAGATTTAGAAGTGAAGTGCAAAATTCTGTGTCTAGAATTTCAAGGGATATGGGGAGCTTTGGTAGAGTTTGAAGAGAATCACAACCTCTAACATCTAAAGTTTCAAGGGACATAGGAAACTCTGGTAGAGTTTGAAGAGATTCTCCGGTATTGCTTGAAGCTTGTTGCAATAGCTTATATCTAAAATCCTAAGCTTGCCTTGATGTTCAAATGAGGGAAGTGCTTTTACCATAGAACAACACATGAGATCCAATACTTCAAGATTTGCGGCTTTTGATAAATCTGGTAACTCCTTTAATTGGAGAGAACTATTGAGGTCAAGTTCCCTTAAATTTACCAAATTCTGTAATAGAATCAAACAAAAAATGAAGATATCACACCAACTGAGTAAATTTTGGTATATTCAGTTTACTAAAAAGGATAACATTGAAAAAAACATATTTACCTTCACACCATCCCAAAGTTTTTCCACACTGCCTTGTTGCAATGACAATATTACAAGCTTTTCGGTAGAAAAATTTTCTGGCAAGCATTTTAGAGGGTAACGATCCCAGTAAAGAAATTTTAGCTCAGTAGCCAAAAGTTGAAGCCCTTCAGCTATAACATAATGTTGATGGAACAAATTATCATTGCAGTTCCCAGAAATTTCCAGAAATTGTAGTGTGCTCATCTTGGCAAATATTTGAGGGCTTAACTTTTGCTTCTTACTTGTTGACAACTGAATTCGTATGCTTCTAATGGACTCATTTCCCTACCATCAGAAAGAAAAAGATCAAACATCATTGAATGCTACATTTATCACATACAAACACAAAACTCAAATATTAGTTTGGCTTTAAAGAGAAATATGATTTTTATATATTGTATAAATATATATATATATATATATATATATATATATATATATATATATATAAATTATAAAAGGATTTGTTTCTTAACAATTATAACGATATAGATATAGATATATGCAGGATCACAAATAATTAAAAAATAACATACTTAAAGGTATATTATAATACATGCACATGTAACTGATTGTTTCTGGTAAATAGAGAGTCTAGAGACTCTAACCTTATCATCCTTGAATGCTTCATAAACATCATCAGGATCCCACAATCGACTACGGCTTCCAGGTCTGCTAGACTCTCTACGAACAATCTCCCAAGCCATTTCTTGTACACTATCATGCATGAAAATAACTTTATCCTCACGTGACTTACATTGAATAATCTCCATAGCCATTTCATGAAAACTGTGATTGTTAGAAATTGTTATGAGAGCTCTATCTTCAAGCCTTTTCAAATCAACAGCCACTGAATTATCGCTTCCATCTTTCAATAATGATTTTATAGAACCCACATTCACTGATCTTCTCAATCTAAGAAAGAAACATGCCAGATCTAAAAACACTTGTTGCTCTTTACGATCTAGATCATTATAACTCCATTTTAGGACATCATAAATTTCTCTAAGAGGCATTTTTTTAAGCCTGTCTAACTCACTTTCCCATACTTCCTTTTCGTTTCCACGTAAACGAGCAGCCAAAACTTTAACAACTAAAGGAACACCTTGGGAATAATTGACCACCCTTGCCGAAAGCTCATTGTACTCCCTTTGATGATCACTTTGGTTAAAGACATTCAAATTGAAAAGTTGAAGTGCTTCATCGAAACTGAATTTTCTAAGCTGGTATTCCTCATCAACTTTGTTAGCCTTCAGCACTTGCCTATTTCTGGTGGTTACAATTATTCTACTACCTGATTCAAAGTTATCAAGAGATCCCAGTAATTTCTCTAGGTGTTCTAAATCATTCACATCATCAAGAACAATAAGAACTTTCATACCACCAATTCTCCTAACAATATCTTCAGGCAACGAATTTGGTGTGTCAATTTCCACCTCATATCCTAATAGTTTAGAAAAAATACTTTTCTTCAAAGGAATTATTCCATGTTTGTTTGATTCATCTCTCTCATTGGCTAAAAAACAAGAAGCATCGTATTTAAACTTCAGTTTATTAAACACTTCTTCCACGAGAGTTGTTTTGCCCATTCCCCCCATGCCCCAAATTCCAATAAGACGAGTGTCTTCTGGTTCTTTTCCTATCAGCGATTCAATAGTTGCAATTTTTTCTTCAATTCCAACCAATCTTTTCAAGTTAACTGAGGGTTTAGCCAACTTTTCCAGAACAACCTTCACTATTTCTTTAACCAGCTCAGCATCAACCCTATGTCATGCATGCAAAGAGAGAAAAAAGTGTGTTCAGATCAATGTTGTTAATACTTGATTACTAAAACCTACATATATTCTGCTCAGAACAACTTAACAAAAATGCAGTTTAAGCAACCATGTTTTGATTATTTGCATATAACTATATAACTACAAGAAAACATTGAAGATTTATGGAAAAAAGAAAACGAACTTACGGGTATTTTGATGATGCAATTCCTGATATTTTACTAGATTTCTTCAAAGAATCTCTCCAGATTTGCACCTTCTTGGTCTCATATTTTCTTTGATGCTTAGCAAATGCATTTTGGTAACTCTTGGATGATTGATGTCCTACATCTGTGGGTTCCACTTTGTAGAAAACTGGGATCAGAATCTGTCCATACTTATCTCTACATTCAAATATTGTGACAAGTTCTTCTAAACACCAATGAGAAGAAGCGTAGTCTTGTGAGAATATGATCAATGAAATGGATGACCCTTTAATCGCTCCAACAAGTGAAGACCATACTTCATCTCCTCTCTCAAGTTTAACATCTACAAAGGCATTTATTTTCTTCCTTTCAAAATCCATAATCAAATGGCTAAGAAACCCATCGCGGATGTCCTCACCCCTAAAACTAACAAAAACATCATACTTTATTTGAGGAGTGCAGTTGTCTAACGTGAGTTTTTCCTCAACAGGCTTTTGTCTTTGAACTATCCACAAGACAAAGTAAAAAATCACACAAAGTAATAATAAACAAGAGACAAAGAAATACATCATATTGAATCTCCAAAACAACTCAAAAGTGCACACACTGGATCCTTCTTCATCTCAGATACTAAACAAAGTATGGTGTTGGCCAAATACAATAATTGATATTGATGGAGTCAACCTTGGCTTGGTTATTTTCTGTGGCCAAAAATGAATAATTGAGGAGATAGCAGAAAACCAGTGATTGGCCACAAATAATAGATATTATGATGGTCACTACACCACGTATTTTCCAACAACATTAAAGACTGAACGTACAAAATGGTTTAGGCATACATTAACTCTCCTTTATTCAACATTTCCCATTATTTTTTACTGTCAAGTTAAACTGTTATAGAGTGGTGGGAGGAAGTAATTACTTTTGTTGAACAGTCCGCAAAAGCCAGCAGGTACCCGTAGGTGGGTGGGACCAACTCAAACTGCGTGTTGGGTTGATTTGTTTAAGGACCAGTTTTAGGTTGAATAGGTAAAGAATATTGCATTTTCCATGTTATTGTTAAGTTGTGAATTAATTGCTCATTTGAATTTTCTGAAGACATGGGCAAAAGTATGTGCTGTTCTACACGCCACTCATAATATTATAGAAGTACATTACAAATCTAAAACATCAAAATGAAAAACACAAAACATAACTCCGCTAGTTTTTAATTCCCATTGATGATAATGTGAGAAAGTGTGGTTTTATCTCAGCCTTGGTGTGCTATTTATCTTTTTCATAAAGCTGAAGAGGAATCAAATCATCTCTTTTTTTTTATTGCCTAGGTATTAGACGTCTTTTTGAAATTGGTTTATGGATATTTCAATACCCCACTCAAATTACCACAGTTTGGAATTTTATCAGTGCAGCACTTAGCAAAATTATGAAGATTCTCATAAATTCAGCTGTCACTCATGTCATTTTGGATGATCTGGAAAATCAGAAATTCTATCAGCTTTCATTATAAAATCCTTGCTTTTGGAACTTCTTTATCAATTATTATATCTGAAATTTCTCTCAGGTGTTTATTCTAAAAGCCATGATAAAATTTCTAAAGATGATAATCAATTGTCTGGTTTGAAAAATGCTTTGGCTTAAATGTGATTATCTTCTTTGGCATCATGGTTTTTAGTAACGAAGAGTTGTCCCTTGGTACCTAAGATCATCTTGATGGAAAAAATGTTTCTGCGAGGAAATCTTTTTGAAATCTTCTGTTTTCTACGGCAGATGCTTGTCTTTGCTATTTGATGTTGTTCTATGCTTATTCCAACAAAGTCCCGAGTTTATGCTATGTCTATATTTAAACTTTATTAGTAGAAGAACTTTTCTCATCGTATATATCAGAAGTAATAATCTTTGGTTATATGGGGAAAAGGGAGAAGTTAAAGAAAAGAGAAAATAATTTGATGAGATCCATTTATTATATCTTCCCACATATTTGAACAAATTTATTGGCAAATTTTTTAAACTAGTGTAATTTTTTTTTAAATTCTTAAAATAGTGTATTTTTTATTTTATTTCTGGATATGGATAAATCATGCAGAGGTTACATTATTGTAAATAAATCATTCTATTATAAGATTTGATTTAAGATTATATGAAATCGTGAGAAAATAAGACAATTTAGTTAAACAAATGAAATTGTGGAATAAAGGTACAATTTTAATTAAGTAATTAATTGATTGAAATCCTTAGGCTACTACAAGAGTTTAAAGTGATTAATTTTCTTACATTTTCTCTCCTATTTTTCAAAGATGTTGTATTGGATTGTGCATATAAAATTAAATTAGAATTAATGCATATTTCCTTATCAATATGCATTAATTCTAATTTAATTTTATATGCATAATCCAATACAACATTGAAAAACAGGAGAGAAAAGGTAGGAGAATTACTTACCTTAAACTCTTGTAGTAGCCTAAGGATTTTAATCAATTAATTACATAATTAAAATCGTATATTTATTCCACAATTTCATTTGTTTAACTAAATTGTATTATCTTCTCACGATTTCATATAATCTTAAATAATTTAAATCCTGCAATAATAAAACGATTTATTCACAATGATATAATCATTTATTCATAATGATAGATATGTGTAATCTCTACATGATTTACCCATATCCGAAAATAAAATAAAAAAATACACTATTTTAAAAATTTCACAAAAAAAATTACCCTAATTTGGTAAATTTGCCTATATTCTACTTATATTAAAAAAATGAACTCAAATATAATTACACCTTTTTAAAATTATTGTTATTTAATTGTATATACTTACTTTAAAGTCAATGATGATGGATATATATATATATATATGCAGAGTTATAAGTAATAATTATATATCTGGACGTGTTTATCTATAATAATAATATAATAATAATAATTATTATTTATTATATATTTCACTTTTATGTCCCACTTATTATATATTTCATTTTTCATTTCTTATTAGTACATGCCACCAAAAATGTATATAATAAATTATATTTCATGAAAGGGGAGAAATAACAAAGTATTTCCTATCGTACTATATTTTATTAATTAAAATTTGTCAAGAGCTATACAATTATAAATTAGAACGTGTTTAATAGCAAATGAAATTTAGCCAGTTTTATGATTTCGAATAAAATTTAAATAAAAAGCATCTCTTATATATATATATATATATATATACTATAAATTAGAATATTTAACTTACAAAATCAAACCTTCGTTCTCTCCACTCTTCAAACTAAAGATTCTCTATTTATTCTATTTTAGAATTGTACTTTACACACTCACCCCACAAATATTTCCTCTTTCAATAACCTGTAATCATCATCTCTCTATATTTATACCTTTAAATTAAATCTACATATTTTTACATATCAATAATTAAACATAATTTAATTTTTTATTACAAATTTAAAATACAATCATTGTAATCAAAATGTTTAGTTATTATAATTTTTAATCATATAAAACAATATTTACCAGGTACAATACACAATCTACCACTACCATGAGGTATTATCATTTCTGTTGATATTCACCTAGAAGCTTCGTAAACTTCAATCATTAAACTAAGTGCTTATCCCATTTCAGTACTTGGACCCCAAGTTACCTAAACCAAGCATTAACCTATATTAGATAACAAAATGGCTTCTTTGTGCAAATTGTTTACCTTCGGATTATAAAAATAATTAAATGTCATCATCTCATGTCAGTGTACTTCATACCTTCTGTAAACAAGGGAAGCCATTGCAACACACAGATTTCAAACACCGCATAGCTGAATTATAGAAAAAGATAAACAATGTCTGGTTTTTACTTTGGTTTCTACTTTGCCCCATTGTCTGCTAGCATTCTACCATTTCCGTGTTTGGATTGGGAGAGTTAAAAATTACTTTTGTTGACCAAACAACAAATTCTTCCTTCATCATTCTATGCATTAGAATTCAACACTGGGTTGAAATTTATAAAGTTACTTTCCTAAATTTTATGCAAACATAATCAGTATTGAAATGATCCAAGATCAGAGAAAATGAAGAGCATTAAAATAATATCCAGCAGAAGCCAGAAAGAGAGTGCTTGAAGGGTCTAAGCTTCACAGCGAGTCATCATACATAAATAAATACAGGCAGGAGTATAAGAAAATGAGGCAATGGAGCAATTGCATGTGATGAAATGAGAGGACAATTTGGCTTTCAAGTTAATAGAATTTTCACTTGGAAGCCGGCAATACAACATGCTTACGTTACATATATAACTTAGCACATAAAAAAAGGACACCATTGTTCCATTGTTTAATCTTCTGATTTATAACATTCCTCAGACATACGTGGAATGGTAACAGAAAACAGAAAACTGTAGTTGAAAATAAACAATTGATACAATGAACTGGTAGTCAAGGTAAAAAAATGTCAGAGACACCCAGTAGTCTCTTCTGAACTGGTCAACTATGTACATAAAATTTTATTTTATTTGACAGTGCATTATGCAACTTAACAGTACAGAGAGAAATCAAAAGCCACCGAATCCATTCACCGGTTCCGAGATGCATCCAATGTGAGAAGCAGAACCTCCAATGGAATTCTCCCTGCTAAGCTTCGCGTAGATTCTCGCCCTAATATCTCTCCCAGATTCCACTCTCTCCATAGCAGGCTCTTCTTCCTCACACCCATTACCACTTAAAATACCACCACGTGGCGACCCAAACACGCACCGGGTCAAACCCGAAAAAAGCCCATCGTGCAGTTGAACATTCCGCATTGAGCTAACTATCTCTTCTATGTTGTGTACGTAAGGAGAAGAGGGAGGAGAATCAAAGAAGGAAGAGTTGACAACCGAAGTGGGAGAGGAAAGAGGGGACGATTCGGGTACGAGGCGGAGCTGGTCGTTGGTGTGAGCGAAGAAGCAAACTCTGCGGCGACAATTAGTCCCGTCTTTGCAGAGGTGGGTTCTGTAGCGAGAAGGGTGGAGCCAGCACTCGAAGACGCCATGCGCGAACTGACATGTGTCACCCCTCTTGCAGTTCCCCTTCCGGTAATCAGGGCAGGCCGTGGCGGAGTAGAGGAACTTGCGGGGGTCCCGGCGGCGAGCCTTCTCGGCGGGGTGGGCGTAGGGACACTCGGTCCAGTCGTGGGACCTGCCACGTGGGCAGGTGAGTACCTTGAACTGGAACATCCGGAAATGATCAGTGGAGAAGGAGGCGGTGTCGGGCGCATTGGGAGAGAAAGGGGAGACTGCTCCTCCGTCTGCGGCGGCGGAGTCCCAGAGGTGTATTTGAAAGTTTGGTATCATGTGTTTGTGATTCGGTTTGTGTTTGTTTGTTGGGGTGAGTGATAGTGTATATATATATAATAAGGTGGGCGTTGCTGCGGGTAAAAGCGGCATAAGGTTTTGCTTTGTTCGGGAGAGGTTGAGTCAATAATAGGCTTTTTTTTTTAATTCTGTATTTTTCAATTTTAATTCTTAAAATGGGTAAAAAAAAATATTTATTAAAATGAGTAAATTATGCTAGCTATACAGACATAATTTTAAATGGATCAAAATCAAAATAACATACTGGTAATTTCAATTAATAACATTAATTAAAATCATTTTTCTCTTTATAATCATTTTTTAATTATTTAATATTATGATTGTTAGGTTTAACAATTAAAAAAAATAATAATAATTATTATATAATAATAATTAACAAATAATTTTTTAATTATTTAGCATAAAAAAATTAAGACATACAACTTTATTTTAAATTAAAACAAAATAACATAATGATAATAATAATAAGAATAATTCATTAGAATTAATAATAATAATTATTTTTAAATTTAAAATAAAATAAAATAACATAATAATAATAATAATAATAATAATAATAATTAATAATAAGTGAATTCAATAATAATAAATATTTTTTAAATTAAATTTGTATGAAATTATTTTTATTATTATTATTTAAATTAAATTTATATGAATTTAATTAAAATTATTCTTATTATTATTATCATTGTTTTATTTTATTTTAATTTAAAATAAATTTGTATATCTTAATATTCATGTTATAGTTTGTTAATTATTATTATATAATTATTGTTATTATTATTAGTTATTTTGTTAATTGTTAAATTTAAGAATCATAGATCAAATAATTAAAAAAATGATTGCAGAGAGAAATGATTTTAATTAATATCATTAATTGAAATTGTCAGTATGTCACTTTATTTTGACCAGTTTAAAATTATGCTTATCTAACTGGCAGAATTTGTCCATTTTAATAAATAATTTTTTTCTACTTATTTTAGAAATTAAAATTAAAAAATACATCAAAATGAGAAAAAAACCGTCAATAAATAAAATCAAAATATATGTGGTTTTGTGATTAGGATGAGGAGTACAGTTCCCACGTGGCTGTGACTTTATTGTCCAAAAGGTTTAGTTAAATTTAATTTGGTATAAATGAAGTTTGGTGGAATGAAGTTTGGTAAAATATTTTTATTAAGTGAAAATATATAGTTTATTTTGTATTCATTTTATTCTAAGTAAATTAATCCAATTATGGAAATATGCATTAAAATATATGAAAGTTACATAATTTGACACTAAATGTGAAAAGATAAATTTTTGAGATGGGATTTTTAGTAATTATAATTTTATATTTAATTTCATAATAATTTTATTATAATAATAAAGATTTTGCCTTTGGAATGACGATCGATTTTAGATTGACAATGAGATTTTGCATATTGGATTGTATAGTATTAACTGTTGAAACGATTTCGATTGGATATTGAAATCAAATATATTATTTCATCTTATAGAAACATTTATATTCATCACACCGACTTCAACTTGATTATCAAAAATATGTTGGACAAATATATTGCATAAAAGGGTTGATTGAAAATGATATTGTAATATCTGCTGCAAATAAATTAAAGAATAAATGTTATAAATTGTACAATTGGATAAGGATATCTGGATATTTGTAAGATTTCTCATATGATGGATTGGAAATGTTACCAGTTTGGAACGTAGACTTAAATTGTAGATTTTGTTATATCTATTTTTATATTTTTGGATCTTGTATTAATTACAACATTGATAAGAAATATATAGATTAAATATTTCTTATTTCATATTTCTTTATTATGTGGAAAAAGTTTCTGAAATATCCTAAGATTATGTTTGTATGGGGTGAAATGGAAGTGAGTCTCACATGGCCTAGCTATACTGGTAGGAGAAAAAGTTTTAATTAATCATTACAATTCATAATCTATTATGGACTGGGCAATATAAACATATGATTACTTCAAATCAATCTCTAGTTACAGTCACTGCGAAAGGTTAATTCATATCAATCTTTAGTCTCTGCAAGAAGACTTACAACTTATACTAAAATATAAATGTTAGATTTAATATTTTTTATTTTTATTTATTGAATTATATATCAGTATTACTATCTTTTTATAATTTTGTGAATTTTTCATTAAATTTTTAATTCTGTGAATTTCTTATCAAAATTTGAACCTGGTAATTTTTTTGAGAGAAATTGATAAATATGATAAGAAGTATAAGACATAAAATCTACAAACATATTTTGAAAAATAATTAATGGCTTGCAAGCTTTTTTTCAGGTCTTCTCCAACCTTGTCTGTAATATAACCATCTGCACCCTAGTTTTGATGAATCCATAGTTTTTGAGAACTCATATTTGTTCTAAAGCGAATAAGTGGTGGACGTGCACTAACTTGCTCGTATTCTCATCCCTATCATAAAAAATCCCGACCTTTTCCTCTTCAGATAGATTCCTATAATCACTTGTGGTGTAGGAGATAACATTAACAAAACTTCTCACCCAACTTCAAACCAATCACAAGTTCCTTATTCCCACCAACATGCAAACAATCCTTCTTTAGGACTATTTTCTATGCACTTGCAGTGAAGTTGAAGTAGGGCTAGACAGGTTCAAATGGTAAGGGTTGTGGTCTGAGGGTGGTGGAGGTTGTTCTAGTTTTAATTTTCGGTTTGCATGGTGCATGCAGAAAAACTAGTGGTTTTGTATTTTGTTTGGACTTGGGTTAGTCTTCTACCTTAGGCTTTTTTTCAATTTAGATTTTAGGGTTGTGACTTATGAGTTTTTTCTTTGTTATCATTAATTTAGTATTTTTTTTTTCAAGTTTATTTTAATGCTAACTCAATTAAAACCACTAATTTTATCCTTTAACTATAATAACTATTTTAAATTTTGATATTTATTATCTCTTTTTCTTTAGCTTCTCATTTTCTTATATTTATCTTAAAAAATGTAGATACAAGTATAAAATGTATCTTTCTGCTACATATATACCGAACCACCAAAATCAAATACAGCAGTCGTGGCAACATAAAATGGCATAAATGTCATCAAAATTGCAGGCGTAATCAAATCTTGTCATATCATTTTCACAATGAAATGTGGATTGATTTTTCTTTAATATATGTTTTTGAGAATAATATTTTGTTGGGAAAGATTGTTAAACAAATGCAAATAAAATATCAATATAGATAGACTGTAGTGATTTGTAAAAAAATTTTGGATTAATTGATGGTTATATCAATTATTCAGGTCTTATACTATTTTGTCAACTTTTTAAAATTCTTTTCTCCGAAACATTTGCATTTATTTATTTTCTTATCAGTGTTGGATTTTGAGGATAACTTATGCAGACAAGATCCAAAATGCACTCACACTTAAATTGATCTTTATTATGGTTTGGGCTTATTAGTCCATATACCTTAAAAAAAACAAAAAACAGCTTAGTCTGTGGACGCATTCTTCCTGCACCTCCATAATCTATAGTTTTTTAAATGATGAGAATATCTTTGTGAAAAGACTGAAAGGGTATAAGGAAAAATAAAAGATGGGAGAGGAGGACGGTTGTAGGTGGTGAAGGTTTGTGGGTTGAAAACGTTGAGTTGGTGAAGAATGTGATGATCGTTGAGATTGATTGTTACGTGGTGGTGGTCGTGACGGTATTTCCTGGTGGTTAGAGGCTTTTGGCAGTGGTTGGAATGACTACAAAGAGGCTGAGGTAAGTGTTGGCTTTTTAATGTTTTTAGCTTTCAGTATGAAAGTTTACCGGATTGTATAATACAGAAATATATTTTATTATATAATTCAGAATATAGATAAATTTCTATATTGGATTAAGAGAGTTCATTAGGAATAGAAATATATATTTCGAATTGGACGAATTTAGAAATCATTAGTTAAAAAAATATATTTCAGACTAGACATATATGGGGAAATCATTTGTAAAAAAACAAAACATTTCAAATTGGATCAATTAAAAAGTCATTATTAAAAAAATATATTTTGGATTAGATCAATCAAGAAATCATTAGTTAAAAAAAATACATTCCAAATTAAGCCAATTCGAAAGTCATTATTAAAAAAAATATATTTCAAATTAAGTCAATCTCGAAGTTATTATTACAAAAATACATTCAAGATTGATCTAATCCAAAAATTATTAGTGAAAAATATATTTTAGATTAGACCAATTCAAATATTAATTACTAGTAAAAAATAGACTGTAAATTGGTTCGATCCGATAGAGCGATACTTTTTTTTTTTATCTATGTTGATGGATAGACGGCAGCGTAAGAGTAAAATTGAGGTGTGAGGTGAGACGATCCCATAAAGTGATAATTTAGATTTTTTTTTTCTTTATCTACGTTGAGGGATAAAGGACAACAACGTAGGAATATATTAAATTATCCTAATAATTTTTTGGTCATTTCATAATTAGTATGGAGGTGCAGATGAGACTATGAGTCGAATTTAGTTTTTTATTTTTTATTTATGTTGAGGGATAAATATTGAATTATCTTAAGGATTTTTTGTCATTTTATAATTAGTATGGAGGTGTATGGAGATGCAGGAAAAAGGCGTCTAGCCTGTGTATTTCAAAGTCGACGAAAGGTGTACGCATAATTTATGTTGTGTCCATCTCTGACCACAATCTGCAGAAACCTTGTTTACACCGAATCTCCAACATCATTTTCAATAGTGCCTTCTTTAACTAGAATTTTGAAAGAAAAAACACTTGATTATTGTTTCTCCTCCTCAACAATGCCAACTCTTCCACTCTAATAAGTATATAGTAGAATCAAAACCGAAAATGAGTTTTGCTCAATCCAATCCAATCATCTTTATCAAATAATCGTTCAGTTGCTAAAAACTGTAAGTTTCAAGAAGGAAGAACCCCTACAAGCACAAAAACTATAATGGTTCACCTCACTTACAAGGAATGTTTTCTAATATATATCATATTAGATCAACATAGATAAACATAACTGTCAAATTCAACAATTCATTTTCTATCTCAATTGGATATTTTGGCAACATTGCACCCTTACATATTTTTGTTGATTGCAAGTTCAAAAGAGAATGATAATTTGATATGCTTCCCTTACATGAGAATTTTTTGCGATAGTAATATTTCTCCATTTTAAAATAATATTATTTTCAATTTTTATTTTTTAAAATAATGGTTATTCCAATACAGAATATGTATAAAACATACATTAATAAGAAAGTTATACATATTTTTAATTAAATTTATATTAATTGGTTTAAATTTACTTTTAATCTCATAATTTTACGAAATGCATAGTTTTCTTTCTCATAAATTTTAATGATATATATTATTCAAATGTTCAAAATTAAGCAGACTCGTCATAATTAATATGAATATGTTTGAATAAGTTTTTTCTATAAGTAATTTCAAGAAAAAATGAAATATTTTTTTATAACTTAAAATAAGATTTTACGAACAAAATATTTTTTTCAAATAAATTATATGAAAAACCTCTTATAAATTAGCCTTCTTCTCTTCTATAAAAACTTGTGGAGAAATATACAAATATAGTCTGACTTTTAACAAACAAAAAAAATATTAGTTTGGTAAACCTTATTGTTAAATATTATTATTAACAGCTTAATTAATAACCTATATAAACTTATACTAAAGATAGAAAAAGTACATGCTTTCTGTAAAAGAAAACTGATAACAAAGGAGTTTATGTTAGTATAGTGTATGGGAACAGCTATGTCCACCAAACTGTGGCAAAACCTTGAAGTCTGGAGCGAATGAATGAGTGGTAATGTTAAATTAAGGAACAAAAGCCTTGTTCCTCGACCCAGGCTTCCATTCCAATTCAAGCATTGCTTATCTGCAGGACAAAGCAACAGGGAAGGAAAAATATAAGCAAAAACAGAAAGCCAACTCTTACACTCTGTTATGTATTTTGATTTGAGACGAAAGCTAACGGCATTCCCACAATGGGGTTTTGTTTATGAGGTTGGCTGCTTGGGCCCACACTTTTTCTTAGCCTTCACTCTCAAATCTGCTCAGTCACTCTGTGTGTGTATATAAGAGGTTATGGCCCTTTGCCTTCACAAGCAGAGTCTCCAACTTTCACTACTAGTGTAAGAAAAATGTCTTTCCCACGAGTGTTCTTAGTGAGTCAAAATTGTTTAATGATGAACTGATTTTGTTGTTCTTTTTCTTTTTCCTAATTGAAGGTCTTCTGGTTGATTTTTATTGGGTTAGAAGTCTGAAGAACCATGGAGAACTTACCGAAGATCAACGAGGGAAACCACCCTGAGGCATGCACTTTTACTTCTCTATATTCAGCATGTTTTCATATTATTCTCTTGCTTTTCCTTTTTCATTTGTTAACAAGAACCAGTATTTACCAAATTGAAATGTTAAGGCGTGTGAATAGTAAATATAGCAAATAATAGCATATAGAATACGGTTCGTGTAGAACTAGAGTACTTACTAATATTTTCTTGTCAATATAATATGTTACTCTTCTTTCATATATAGAAAAACCTATTCACGAACAAAATAACCTGACTGGTGAGTGCCAAACAATCAAACAATTAATAAACACCATGCCTAAGTTGATCTTCAAGTTTCCAACTGGGAAAAGTTAGAAGGGTCATTTTCGTTGTCAACTATATGTCTTATCGAGTTATATTTTACTTGGAAGGACCTTCTCCTGGAGTTGATCTGTGAACTACAGTCCAAATGATTATGAACATACAGTAATAATGCATTTAATACTGTTAGATGTTTGTGAATTCTATATCTTGGTAAAATCTAATGTATTTCACATTAAGCTCATACTTGCTGTGGTTCCACCTTTTCAAATGCTAGATCAAAATTGCAATAAGTATGATGTGCCATTTCATTTCTTTTTCGTTTCATGAAATCTTTATATTTTCACAAACACTAACATGTGATGCGTTTTCCCCTTATCTCAGAAGATAACAAACCAGGGGTGTGTGTCCACAGAAGATGAAAACATCATAATAAATCCCCAGTTTGATGATGGCCTGAATAATTGGTCTGGAAGAGGCTGCAAGATTGCCTTACATGACTCCATGGGAGATGGGAAAATTCTTCCCAAGTCTGGTAAATTCTTTGCATCTGCAACAGAACGTACCCAAAGCTGGAACGGGATTCAGCAGGAGATCACTGGAAGAGTGCAGCGCAAGCTTGCCTACGAGGTTACTGCATTAGTTCGGATATTTGGGAACAATGTCACCACTTCTGATTTAAGGGCTACTTTGTGGGTTCAAGCACCAGATCTTCGGGAGCAGTATATAGGCATTGCCAAGTTAGTTTCCATCCGAATGCTTTATTGCATCATTTCTCATAAGCTCTAAATTATATGACTTTTCTGGTTTATTATTATTTTCAATTACAAATATAAGAAAACAATTTGGTGCACTATTATTTGATCAATAATTGATATCAGAATGCTTCTATAATTGGGTTAAAAGTTATATGTATTTAAAGTGTGCAGGCAACAGATAAAGATTGGGTTCAAATGAAGGGAAAATTCCTTCTAAATGGTTCCCCATCAAAAGTAGTAGTTTATTTAGAAGGTCCCCCTCCAGGCACTGACATTCTTGTCAATACTCTGGTTATAAAACATGCAGCTAAAACACCACCTTCAACACCACCAGATTGTGAGGTTGGGCTTTCAAATTATTTTCTGTAAATTACTTAATATATCAAACCAGTAATTGCTGGAATTTCTTTGCGCTCATTCCTTGTTTAAATAAAAAATGTGACAATAGTTACAGTTTTGTTATATGATCAACTATGTATGTTTTAAGCACTGAAGATTAATTTTGCTTTTGCAGATTGATGCTTTTGGTGTTAACATAATTGAAAACAGTAATCTGGGTGATGGAACCAATGGATGGTTTCCACTTGGTAATTGTACTTTGAGCGTTCAGAGTGGTTCGCCGCGTATAATTCCACCAATGGCAAGAGACTCTCTTGGGCCTCATGAATCCTTGAGTGGGCGCTACCTCCTTGTAACCAATCGCACACAAACATGGATGGGTCCTGCTCAGATGATCACTGAAAAATTGAAACTCTTTCTAACTTATCAAGTATCTGCTTGGGTCAGGATCGGTTCTGGATCAACTGGGCCTCAGAATGTTAATGTTGCCCTTAGTGTTGATAACCAGTGGGTCAATGGGGGACAGGTTGAGATTGCTGATGGCAGGTGGCACGAAATTGGTGGGTCTTTTAGAATTGAGAAGCAGGCATCTAAGGTTATGGTTTATATTCAAGGTCCTGCTTCTGGTGTTGATTTAATGATTGCTGGACTTCAAATTTTTGCTGTTGACAGAAGAGCCAGGTTTAAATATTTGAGGAGGCAGACAGACAAGGTAAAATCTATGTGTATTTTATATCTTATTAGACTTAAATATGTTTTAATCATGAAAATATGTTTGCATTGTGTTATAATTCTAAAAAAATGGTTGATTTTAGTTTTCATAGATTTTAAGAATAGTTCCTCATCTTTTAGCAGTGACATGATATACATCTAAACATGATCACGATAGAGATCATTCTGAATCAGGTTACATGACTTGTTTATTAGATTAATGTCTCAGGCCATTAGTAAATGGTGATAGATCATATAAAATAAAGTGATTCTTTTGGAATTAAAAAAAGTTGTAGGAATAAAATCAAACTGACTATATTTACAGTTACAAGGACTAAAGCATATGTTACTATCCATTATTTTCATTTAGTTTGTCAAATCCAACATGTCTTCCACTCATACCCCATCCGCCAATACCAGAAGTAGAAAGCAAAAAGGGGTTTAAGAACACAAGTTCAAGTGATTTGCAGATAATTCTCTGGTGCAGGAAATATCTGCCTGGTGGCCATTAGTCACCATACTCGAAACATGTTTAGAAAATGATTGATAGATTGTAATGGGACCGAAATATTGCTTAAAATTTTACTATGTTGTCTTGTCTATAAGATTGAAGCATAATGCATGTTTATCTACCTTTTTCCTACGCCTACGTCTGGTAGGATCTGCCAACTGACATAAATAATTCCCTTTATGAGAAAATAAAATGTTATACGCGGCAGAATAAAAGATGTTATAGGCAGCTTGATAAGTTTAGTCTCTTATGTTCTTTTTTATAAAATCAGACTATAATCCCTAATCCTTTTCCATTATATGCATTATACAATAAGTGATAGTTTGAATTCTTTGTAGTTTTCCCCCGTTTCTCATTTCAACTATTTCGCACTTGCTTCTATGCAGATCCGTAAGCGTGATATTACCCTAAAATTCTCTGGGTTGGATTCAATTGGAAGTCTTGGAACCTTGGTGAGAGTTAGACAAATACAAAATGACTTTCCCATAGGAACGTGCATTAGTAGAAGCAATATTGACAACGAAGATTTTGTAGACTTCTTTGTGAAACATTTTAACTGGGCCGTTTTTGGGAATGAGTTGAAGTGGTATTGGACTGAGTCACAACAAGGGAAACTGAATTACAAGGATGCTGATGAAATGCTAGACTTATGTCAGAAAAACAAGATAGACACTCGGGGCCATTGTATCTTCTGGGAAGTGGACAGCACTGTTCAGCAATGGATTAAATCACTAAATAAAACTGATTTGATGAAAGCTGTCCAAAACCGCCTGAATGACTTGTTGACTCGCTACAAGGGTAAGTTCAGACACTATGATGTCAACAACGAAATGTTGCATGGTTCGTTTTATCAGGATAGACTAGGTAAGGACATAAGGGCAAACATGTTCAAGACAGCACACCAACTAGATCCATCTGCTACTCTTTTTGTGAATGACTATCATGTTGAAGATGGGTGTGACACCAGATCATCCCCAGAAAAGTACATTCAACATATTCTTGATTTGCAACAGCAGGGTGCCCCAGTTGGGGGAATAGGAATTCAAGGTCACATAGATAGTCCTGTGGGGCCTATTGTTTGTTCTGCCCTTGATAAATTGGGCACTCTTGGTATACCAATATGGTTTACTGAGCTTGATGTGTCTTCCGCCAATGAATATGTGAGAGCTGATGATCTAGAAGTTATGCTGCGGGAAGCTATGGCACACCCTGCCATAGATGGTGTAATGCTCTGGGGATTTTGGGAGTTGTTTATGAGCCGGGAAAATGCACACCTGGTGGATGCAGAAGGGGAACTCAATGAAGCTGGGAAAAGATTCCTTGCTCTCAAACAAGAGTGGTTGTCTCACAGCCATGGTTATGCTGATGCGCAAGGGCAATTCAGCTTCAGAGGATTCAGTGGAACATACAATGTGGAAGTTGTGACCTTAGCAAAGATAGTTTCCAAGACATTCGTTGTTGACAAGGGCGACTCCTCACTGGCGGTATCAATCGATTTATAAGCTTCTTCTTCACCTTGGAATTTGTATTTCTTGGTTGTGTTATCTTGTGTTCTGATTTTCAACATATTTTTTTCAATTCTTTGTGTGCTTTGCTGAATACCAAGTTGGTTATGCAATGCTTATGATTGATTGTTGACACTGCCATTGAACCGTTTTCATTTCAACTTGTACAAAGTTGTTATGAAGATTGATGAAAGTTGTGATGAAATTCCTGTATCACTGTCCAATAAAAATAATAATCTCAGTCTAGGGATTCTTTTAATGTATTTTCATACATAGCTTTAACAGGTCTTACTTGTTGCAGAATTAAATCTTATTATTGACTTACTACATGGAGAACACTGAGAAGGAACTATTCCTCTGTGGTGAGCGAGAGAGAGATTTAGTATGGACACCAACTACATAACGATTTTTTTTATGAACACATTAAGATAAGAAAAATAGAAGAAAAAGGAAATAAAACTTTTTGGTAAACTAAAATTAGTTTATATGTAACTCACAAATAAAAACATAGAGAAGTTACATGAAACAAGTTTTACAAATTAGTTTATATAAATTAAATTAAATTTTTAAAATTTAATTATGTGTTTTTTCTCTTTTAAAAAATTTATTTTAGAAAAAATAATCTAAAGGAAAACAAAAGTGAATCGAGTTTATTAAAAAAATAAAAGATTTTATTCATAAATTGATGTGTATAAACTATTTCAGAATATTTCTCTAAATTTATAATTTTTAATTTGAAGATAACTTATTTTTAACTTATTAATAAGTTCATTTGATTTTTTTTTAAATTTTTATTCATTACTTTGTTCAAACATCAATCCCTATGTCAATGCTTGAGTTTTCTACATTAAATCTTACTGGTAGGAAAACTGATTTATTAGGTGGCTAAGTTAATAGTTATCTTTTTCTTTCAAAATGATGTGTATGGGTGGATGATAACTTGACAAGCCACCTTGGAAGCCTTTCTGTATTATGATGTAACTCTTGATCCGATTAATAACAGTGAATGTGCCCTTTAAAGAAATAAAATTACATCTAAACACTGGAAACTTAATTTGTGGAGGTACAATGGTAATTGAAAAGGGTATTTGGTGGAAATAGTTTTAAGTTAGAAATTAGATATAAACCAATTGTTGATGTTGTAACATTGTTTTCTAGGTACTAAATTTGTTTGATGGCTGTAAGAAAGGTTTTTTTTCTAACTGTAGACCATTCGTAAGGATTGATGGGTGTAATTTTGAAAACAATTTAAGGTAGGTACCCTTATTGCAGTTGCTAAGGACCCAAATAACCCATACTTCCCTTTGGCATTTGCTGTAGTGGAGTAAAGCCAGAAAGAGTTGGAGATGGTCCTTGAAATTGCTTCTAGAGTAACATTAGAGATGCTCTCACTAATAAGTGGGTGTTCATGTTTGATCAATAAAATGTATCATATATTTTAAAGATAATTTTTAATTGTTGTTTATTTAAATAAATACAATTAAATTATATTTTATAGTTAAAATCGACTGCATCTATACTAACTCTTACATTTAAAATTTAAATATGTTTTATAACTAAAATCATTCAAATCAACACTAATTCCATATGTATAGGAGACTTGAGTAATTTAATTTTTTTAAATTTAGATATATTTTATTGTTAGAGTCAACTTATATATTCAATGTTTACCTATCAATTTTAAAAATTAATTATATCTTTTATATTTAAGGTTGGTTAGACCAACGCTAACTCCTATGTTTAAAATTAAATATTCATTGTCAGGTTATTTAGAACACCTTCACCTTCATTTGAGAAATAAAAACATTATCTCAGTTTATTTACTATTTCCAATTTCAAAAATGCTCTTTGTAGTCTTCAATCTCGTCCACTCCTCTGTATATTTTTAAAAATTGATTCTTTTTTTTTCTTTTCTTTTCAATTTTTTCTTTCTCCTTCTCATAATATTTTGGACACGTTGGGTTGGTATTCCGAAGCCTTTTTGCATATAACACCAAGGTGAAGTTGACTAAAGTGTAGAGGTCCCCATCATTTAAAGGTCGTGATGAATATTATTAGTGTCATGGTGCTTGAGTGAAGGATGAGCAAAGATAGTGGACGGGATGTGATGACTCCTACAATGATTAGGAAGTTATAATGCAAGAAAATGAGAAGAAAAAACGGGTGTGAGAGGTTTAAATTATCATATTTTGATAACCAGCAGAAAAAAAATAACATTTTAATCATATATTTTTCAAAACAATGTGACTTAAGACACTAATATATATTTATTAATGTAAATTATAAAGTGAATGTTTATTTTGAAAGGTTGTCAAAATATAATTTTCTATTATCAAATACTACACAACAAGATTAACATTTTTGTATTTAGTACCAACCATTTTATAAAAATATTAATTTCAAACTAAAAAATAGCTTTAATTTAATATTTTTAAGATATAAATTGTGTTTTTACTTATTTTTTTATATATAATGTTAAGAGGATTAATAAGATGTAACAACAACATTACTGCTTTGAAAAATTATAAATTTGTCACCAAACTTATATATATAGCAAAAAAACAATCCAGAAACCAACATATTGGCAAATTGTTCTTTAGTCACAAAAGTGATAAAATAGAAAGATATTAGAATTATTATTTAAATAGATTGAATCATTGACTATAAACCGTTGCCACTTATAGAAAATAGATGTTTATTAGACATTGTGGCAGCTACAAATGAAATGGTAGATTGTAATTTATGTTTTAGTTAATTTATGTATAATTTATGTCTTAGTTAATGGAAGTAAAAAAAAAAAAAAAACATTTCAACTAAAGATTTGAGACAGAAATTTATTAATTTTGTTTATTTTTTTAACAGTAGTGGAATGATTAACAAAATTAGTTTGGTAAGTTACAAGAAAAGAAATATAGGATGGGATTAAGGTGAAACAAAAAAAAAGTTAAAAGTCATGTCTGTCAAAGTTTGGAGACAACACAATTTTTTTTTTTCTGGTGATGAAGAACATCCTTCAAAGGTTCGAACTAGCTTTTGTCCTCAACTAATGAAAGATTCTCGATTATTCTAGAATGTAGGATAATGACTATTTCATTTATTTATTTAGGCTCAATAGGAGAAAGAAACCATAGGAGATGTCACTTATGACATGGTATGATAGAGAAAATCAGGAAGAGGGGTAAGCTAAATGGAAAGAAAAAAAAAAGTATATTATTTGCTGTTATAATTACTTTAATAAAATCTATCATATCAACTTTACCATTATTCTTTTTATCCCTTTTTAAAATGACATCTAATGTTGGAAAAGAAATTAGGAGAGTTCAAAGGAAATTCATATAAGATAAAGGCATGAACATAATAGCATTGCAAGGGTCACATGAGAAAATATTTGTAAATCAAAAGAAGAGGGAGGTTTAGGTGTAAGAAATTTAAAATTGTTTAACTTAGCTTTAATAGGAAAATAGAAATTAGGAACCGAAAGCAAAGATTATGGAAAGACATTTTGGAGTCAAATATAGCTAGTAGAGAAACATAAATAGTAGAAACAATAACAAACATGAATCATGGTGGTGGAGGGATATTAGAAAAAAATATAAACATGAAAAAAAGAAAAAACTGGTTTGACATCTCCTTCTAAAAAAGAGGAATAAAAAATAAGATTTTATTTTAGAAAGATAGATGGTTGGTTGAATTATCTGTTTTAGAAGATTTCCTAAATTATAGGCTATATTAAAGAAGGCTAGATGTTTATGTACCATAGCCGTGCTATCATTTAAAAAAAGTTTATGTACAAGAAGTAAATCACATGCAAGAAGTAGATCGTTCTTCCCATTTAAAGATCAATCAACATATAATCATACTCAATAATCCATAACCAATGAGATTCGCGTACTTTAATACACTTTCTTGTAGGTTAATCACATGCATTAACAATAAGCTGCATATTAATTGTCTGACCATCTTTAGTTTACAATAATATTACAAGATAGATCTAAATAATTGGAGGGGGATGATACTGTATACATCATTGGTAAAAGTGAAGTATTCTTGTAAGAAAAAGATTCTAACAAGTATATACCAAAGGTACTAATTAAGAAACTAAAATTAGAAAAAATGATAAAAAAAAAAGAAAGTGATATCATGAATACACTTTTATCATAATTTTAAATGATTTTTAACAGTAAAAAAAACTGTATTTATTAATATTTAATTAAGTTGTATTATTTGGCTTCCTAAGGTTGCTAGCTAGCAAGCTGCAGATGATTGTGTGAATGTGTAGTTACTTTTATAGAAGGGGTGATCATGATGAGGCTTTGGGCCCACAAGCAAGGTGGTGGTGGTGGTGGTGGTGGTGGGAGAGGAGGCATTGTTGGTAGTGGCGGCGCTGCCACCGCAAATTGTCTCACAGGAAGGGCATATTGTAACCACTGGAAGCTGCATAAAAATGGGTCCCTGCAATGCTGTTTTCATTGATTTAAGCTCTTCCAACTCTTTTTGCAGCATCTTGTTCTCCTCTGTGAGACTTTCGCAGCACTTTTTCAGTAACTCACAGTTCACTTCCGTTTGTTTCAGTTTTGTCCTACCACACATACGTATAATAATCACATTAGAAACAACACACACTCAATATCATTATTATATATCAATTTAACTTAAACGAATGGTTTATTTTAAATTTGAAGATCTTACTATATATATCATTGATTTAAAAATTTTGTACTTATAACACTAAAACTATTAAAGTGCTTTATTTGTTTTTGTTTTTCTTCTGTTCTTGACCTGCAAAGTATACTTTTTTATTGATTAAAATACTTACATTGTTTATATAAACAACAGTAGTTGAATAAGAAACATCTTGTTACATGTTCAACAAATCCATAAAAAAGAAATAAATATATAGTAAGTGATCTAGGTTAAATAATAAATAGTGAAAGACTTAAGGTATGGTATATAAGTGATTAAATAGAATAAGATTGTAAAAAGAAATTTGATATAGTTATAGAAATAAAATAGAATAATTATAACTTACCTGGCTCTCCTGTTCTGAAACCATACCTCCACTTGTCTCGCCCGCAGATTCAGTTTCTTCGCCAATTCTTGCTTCTGTGTCTGAAGCAAATGCCAAAAATAGTCATTTTAAAGCATCAAGATCCATATTAAGAATCAAAATCATATTCCTTAGTAGTATTAGAACTTTAATTGTTAGAGATGTCAAACCGTGATACTGAGAGAAATATATATTAAATAAGTTAATGAATTAAAGACTTTTAGTAAAATAGTCTCTTTTCCATAAAAATAAATTAAAATACTAAATTATTCTCCCACTTAATTAGTTTATAATTTTAATGTAACAATAAGTAATTAGTGAACCATATTTTCTCTCATTTATTTGATTTATGCAATTATTCTTAATATTTATTTGGAATAATATTAGAATAAAATTATAATATAGTATTAAAAAGATGTAAATAATAATTTACTTAAAATTTTTTAGAAAAACTAAAACTACACCTAAAGTGAAATGGATGAAGTAGTATATCCACTAGAAATGACTAATAACTGATAATAATTATTAATTATTACATAACTGCATTCAGAAAAGTCTAAGAACTTTAATACATTTACTATTTTCGGATCAGTAACTGAAAAGCTTTATTAGACATGCCAAAAACCAAGAAGGAGTTGAGAACTTTCATTAAATGAAAGATTTATTAGTAAAAGAAATAAATAACAGTACTACCTCTGTCATTAAATTTATGCGGGCGCCATAAATATCTTAAAGAAATTATTTAATATCCTAAAAATATAAAAATGTTAAAATCTTTCATGGAAAAGTAGTAAAGAATGTTAGAGTTGGAGGTAGATTTAGAGTTATATATTGATCAGTTGGAAATTAAATATACCAGAGTGAGAGTAGAATGCTCTTTGAAGCTATTTTCCAAGACTGCAGATTGTTCTTTGGTGAGCCTAAGCTTCTTCTTGGAGTAACCATGTTCATCAAGATCCACGACCCTTAAGTTTGAGGGGAACTTCTCTACCTCTAACTCAAGTTCTTTACCCTGATCTCTTTCTCTCTTGATGATGGTTGATGAGTTAAAAAACGAAGACACTGCACTTGGAGGAGAAGCCTGAGGGTGAAAATCAAAATATTCATCGGAATCAGTCTTTGTGAGTTGGTGATTACTATTTGCGTCATCATGGGCTGGTCCTAACCTAAGTGATGGGTGAGCCTTGTTACGTGGATCGGCTTCCTTTTTTTTCTGGCTTTGTCTCTGCCTTTCCCTTTGTTCATGGCTTTTCATGCATGTTTCTTGTGACTGATCTTGGAGGCCAAGACCAAGACCAAGTCGAAGCCCTGGGTTAGAGATATCAAAGACCATGATATTCTGAGATAGAAGATCTGGTGAACAACATTGAATCTACCAATCAATGTTCTGAATAGTGTACAGAAACGAGCAAAGAGGAGTGAGAGGTTGAAGATGAAAGAATGGTCCAAAGAGAACAATTTATAATGGAGTAGGTTTTTGGTGGGGACTCGTTTATTGCTCGTTAAGAAACAAATTAAATAAATAATGCATTAAAGGAAAATACAAAATCTTAAATTACTAATATTGCCTATAATAACAGGGTTATGCCGCTCCCTCTAACCAAAACAAATAAACTATTGCCTTTAATAGAAAGCTTTTATCAAAAGCAATAATTAAAAATTAGTATATAATAATAAAAATAAATTTTGTTATAAGATAAATTTAAATATTTTGAACTAAATTCTTATTAAATATTTTTGTTTTATTGATTACTTAAATTTTTTATTATATTTTTTAATTGAGTCTTTCCTATTTGAATTTGTAGTCTATTAAAGTAATACGATTATTTTTTTTCATCGTCCTTTCACAAAAAAATAAAATAAATAATTGAATTAAGTTTTTTTTAATAAAAACTCAATGTTAAAAATATTTAAAAAATTATGAAAAACTTAAAACTTAATTAAAATATTATTTTATGTTTGATATTGAGATATGTAAGTAATTACTATATAAAGTAATAACTATATCAACTTAATTAGTAACAAAATTAAAATTGAAAACTATATAAATTTTAGGTATTTAATAGAAGAAATTTTTTTAATAAAAAATCAATTGAAAATATAGATGTTCATCAAATCTTAAAACTTAATTAAACCTATTTTTATTATCTTATTTTAATATTCTTTTAAATATTCATTTTTAAATTATATTTAAGAATAAAAAAATATTTAATGTATCAATGTGTTTATCTTAATATTCGTAAAAAATTATATTTAACTTAGTTACTTTCCATAAGGCAGTTAATTATAAATACCAAAGCCGTGTCATTGTTATTATTTTTACTTGACTAATTTAATTATATGTTTTTTCTATTTGAAATCGAAATACATAAGTGCACTTTTAATGCAAATGCATTTTTAATATGTAATATCGTAATTGTTTTTATTAGAACAGATCTACATAACATGAAAAAGTTCATTGAATTTTGTATCTTCTGTAACATACTATTCTTTGCAATAAAAGAAACTATTTTTTATTTTTGATTATAAATATGGAATTAATAATTTAATTTAAAAATTCACTACAAATAAAAAGTTATATAATATAATCTGTTTAACTTTTTTATCATTTAAATAAATTTATGCATTAATTATTAAAATACAGTGTGTCGTTAAAAGGAGTCATTTAATTATATTAAATTGAGTTTTTTTAATTAAGTTAAAAATTACTAAACTCGACCTTAATCTTTTACGATTTGAATAACAAGTTTATTAAAATTATTAAATAATATTAATATTATATATAATTAATTAATTAATTATATTATATTATTCAATTGTTATTTTTTAAATATTAAATAATATAGTTTGTGTTTACAAAATTATTCTAAAAAGTAAAAATAAATAAATTATAAATTTGAACCAAAAGAATCAATTTTTTTGAAAATCTGACTAAAGATTTTTTTTATTATTTTGTTGAGCAATTGATTTGCCTTTTAAGTCAATCCAAGTGATGTATCAGTAACAAATATTTTAATATAAAAAGTTATGCGGCTGTATCATTGTATGTGGTATGTAGTATACGTGGAAAGTAGTCGCCACAATAGAAAAACTGCATCATCCACGTAATATTTCAACCCTATTGCAGTTTAATTATATTTATGTTAAGGGAATAATGATTAGCATACATGATTTTCGTGTCATGACGATTTTTTTATTTTATTTTAAATCATTATATCAAGTTGTTTTCTTTTGCACGAAACACTAAATCCTCATTTTACTTAAGATAAATTTAAGATTAAAGTTTAGTTAAAATATTTAGAAGGTTAAATTCTAAAGCTTTTTTTTTTTTTTTCTAATTTCTGTTATGTGTGGTACTTTTGTTAGTGAATTGAATGGAATATAGTCTTTTTTTTTCTTTTAAGATAAGTGGAATATTGTCCAAAAAAAGAATAATATTGAGAGAATTTGAGAACATGGAGTAAAAGTGATGGAGAAATTGAAACAAAAAAGAGGAATTAAATTTGAACAAATTCTTATTGGGAACTGAACTTTCATATCTACGTGGTATGTAAATCTCATACTCCTTTTAAAAGAGAATATTTTTAGCTTGTTTTTAGTTTTTATTCCTTGCACATACTATTTCTTATTTTTAATTTCATTTTCATTTTTATTTTTATTCTTTTTATGATAATTTTAATTATGATATTATTGTACCCATAGTCAATACGAATTTGAAGTTTACTTTTAAATTTGGACACACTAGCTATTTTAATAGAAACCATCGTCTTCATTTTAATAATCACCTTTCATAATTTTCTTTGAATTTTTTTAAAATTTACGTCCTTGATTAATACATATTAAATATATTATAATATTAATCGCTTATAGTGAAACATCTGCTAATTTATTTTTTTTATTTTTTTTAAATCCCATTTAAAAGGAGAGGATAAGGTTATTAATTATGTGAATAATAGTTAATTACTTCATTCAAAAAATTTATTTATATGATTTCACTAATATATATATATATATATATATATATATATATATCATTTAATGTATTTATAAATAAGAATATTGATTCTTAAAATAAGTATTATTTATTTATTTTAAAATGTATGTTAAAAATAACAGTAATCATTTTAAATTTTAAAAAATTATAGGAGTTAAAATCGAAATTCAACACTTTGTATAAGGATTAAAAATTATATATGTTTTCAAAATTTAAATAATAAAAGATAACTTTTTATAAAAACGAATACTCAAACCTATTCATTTTACAAGAACTAGAAACATATTTATACCTAAATTAAATATCTATAACTACCTAACTTTATATAGTAAATATTTATGTGTATTTTTTAAAAACGTTATACATTAAACTAAATGTATTAATGTGTGGGACCGAAAAATGTTGTCTTTAAGGATAGTGGGTTGACCAGTGGGACGCGTGCTCCAATTAGGTCACCACCAAAAGTGTTTTTTTGATTCACTTCAAACTTTTCTATTAAATTGCTTAATGCATAAGATATAGAATCATATAACCTTCTCCATAACACAAATGCGAATGTAAAAATTCCGGATATTCCAATCTCTATAACATAAGTTTCTGGGGTAACTGCTATTTAATTTTCAATTTAATAAAAGTCGAACTCCAATATTTTTTTTATGAAATACTATTTATATAATATTTAAAATAAACATTTTCACAGAGTTAAGAGTTCAATTAATGAACTTTTTGAAGGAAAATTAAAATAATCAAGTTTTAATTTTATAAGCTCGAAAATATCTTATTAACAAAACTTGATATCTATATTTTTACTCCGTGTAAGACTTAATTTAGCTAAAAAGTATAATTTATTTTTATATATTAAATGTTCATCAAGATTAATAAGATTATATTATAGAAAATTGGTAGAGAATTCACTGGGAAAAACGTTAAGAAAGTTACAATCTATGAAGTGTAATCCCGTTAACCACTATTTTTGTTATCACAGCTTTACACTCAATATTTCATCCAAACAACAGGTTAGGTTAGAGGCTCACAACATCTCTATTGAATTAATTTCTTATTTCTAATTATTTTTACTAAATTTTTAACTTAACATATTTATTAAATATTAAATGAAGTCATCCAAAAATATTTCTCAGTGAAAATAAAAAAAATTATAATGTTTCACAAAAATAAAACATCATAAAATTTTTCAAAATACATGAATTTAATATTATATTATATTTAAGCTTTAACCACAGTTATAGAAATTAAAAAAAAAATGGAAATAAATATCCTTTTTCATACGTTAACAAATAAATTAGACAATTTTGTAGAGACAAGTATCCCACAATCCATAATGTATATCCACCCTTGACTCAAGCACATATTTACAAATATAATTATTTCACTCATTAATTTTGTTTTAAATATTATCATCAATTAATATATATTAACTTGTTAATTGTTAATGATATTAAGTAAAAGTTTAAACTTTGTAAATCTTTTTTACTAACTTTTTCTGTCAAGTAAAAAAGAAACAAAATATTTTCTGCGTTTAATACCTTTTAACTAATCTTTGGAGAATGAATAATTTTATGTGAAAACATTTTAATGTCGCATTTGAGATGATTAAAACGACTTTTGAACTCTTTAATATCATAACATGAGATGTTGCTATTTATACGTAACTTATTTTCTTATGAATAAAATTGTTTGAGTTCCGACTGGAGAATAAAAAGAGGATATGTTTGACACTGAAGCAATATATGTTTAATATAATATAATATAATTTTTTATTTTTAATCTAAAACAAAAAGGATGAATTCTATCCAACAGTGATTCAAACGTTACTGGAAATGTCAAACTATAGATACAAACAACAAAATTGTGATATTGTTAATATTTAAATAATTTAAATATCACTATTAATATTACTGGAGATTGAGACACAAATTAAATATTGTGAAATTTTCAATATTAAACAATTTTGATGTTTCTAGATTTTACTTTTAATAAATTTCTGTTTAAAATTTAAAAGAAAATTTGTATAATTTTTTTAAATGTTATTTTTTTGGAAAAAATGTTATTTTAAAAAAAAAATTGACAGGTTCGTAAGCTAATTCATTTATCTGTGAACTTTACAAACTAAATACAGTTTAATCAATTATTTTGAGGGTCAAATTTATTCGATTAGTTTAAAATGCGAGTTTTATTAGCTGGATTTTGAAAGGTAAGATCGATTCATATATCCACCCTTTAATTTAAAAGTTAGTTGTCTTGTAAACTAAATTTTGTTTCCACATTTATGTTTCAAAATCAGAAGACATTAACAAATTTATTTTTAATATAAATACATATTTTAAATTTGATATTTTATTTTATTTTTTAAAACATTTTACAAATATTTATGAATACTTATAATATAAGCTATAGATATTCATGATATAGGGTAAGTGTAGAGCATTTTATCTATTTAATTAGGGCGAGTAAAATGAAGGGTAATTGTAATACATTGTTTTAAGAATTCTTAATTAATTTTATCTGTGGTTTTTAATAGTTAATCACATAGCATTCATTTATGAAAATAATGGAGAAAATAGGATTGCCCATGAAGAAAAAAAGACAAGGAGTTGTGGTTAGAGCTGAAAGGTAGCTACGCACCCATCAAGGAAGCAAGTAATTACAAGTGAAAAACGAAAGCAGCATCCACTATCAAACATGTTTCTCAAGCTTTCATATTGCATTTTAATTAATCCTTTTTTTTTTTTTTCTCACTTTGAATCCAATAGTTGGAACCATCATCATGATTTCATTATTTAGGGGGGTATACTATTTTAACCCTTACTTAACTAATTTTGTGTATCATGAAAAACAAATACCGAGTTTTTTTAATTTATGTACTTCTTACCAAATTCGCTTATTTATATGCATTTCCTACGAAGGCTAAGTTGCTTGTGAGTGAGATTAAAGTCAACTTTGGATCAGTGATTTGTTTTCAGTTCTATAGGGTTAGAAAAAGACAGCCATTAGATGAAATTTTGAAATCATCAGAAATTCACATCTAATAATTAGTTATTTGGTAAATCTCAATGCCACAAACTGAAAAAAACTATATTAAATGATAGAAAAAGAGGCGTGGAGGGGTGTTAAAAGTATTGTGTTTCGTAATGGTGGAGTGAATGAGAATTTGAAGTAAAAAATCAGCAAGACTAGCCATCAAACCTCTTCCTGTTTATGATCCTATCCTGCACTGCTGGTGAACATAAAACATAAATTATAATTCGTAAATGTGAAGAAACGGTTTATGGCCAGTATACGAATATATACAGAAAGGTCAAATGATGATTTAACAAGTAATGTATATATTGAGTTGAAATAAGATAATAGGGTTAAGAAAGTATAATTGCAAGGTGATGATTGATATGAATCACCGACGAATCAATTAGTTCAATGGATCATGATTGAGAAATTGAAATGACGAGTCATCCTTAATTATTTGATCTTTCTTTACCTTTAATCGTTCTGTATTAACTAAAATTTTATAAAATAGGTTTGGTAGACTTTTAAGACAAAAAGAACAGTAACTACCTAAGTATGTATAAATAGTCTCTGAACCAACAAACCTCTTGTCAGATTAGATACATATTGACTTAAAAGTATGGAGAATGAGAAATATCAATTAAATTGTTTTTGTTTTTGAAGATTTTAAGTGTTAGAGATAATATTATTAGGCTTAATTATTATATATAAAGTATTGTTTGTTTTGAAATTTGGAACTCTGTTACAGTGTAACAAAACTAAAAACATCAATTAAGCCAAATTATAATTGGAAATAAATTGGGATTAGACAAAAAGAAACCAAAAAGATGGAACTAGAGAGAGAAAACAATGAAACATGGATAGCTTCAAAAGGAAGGATAGATGTCCTATACATGGCACTGATGCTGGTTCTCTAGTAAATGTTGATTTTTCTCATCATCTTGTTCCTTAGCAGTTTGCTAGCAAGTTGGTGAACAAAGTAAGTGGCAATGGCATGTACACATTGATTCCTTTTTGTTTAGTTTTTGGTTTCACAGATGCAAATGAATTAGCAGTGCCACGTTGACATGATGCGAAGGATAGAGTAGGTGGACCAACCAATAATTTGGCATGATTGGGTATTTGATTCTAAAGTAGGATTATGATGATGAATTGATGATGGTTATGGTGCGTAGAAGTTGGCATTGACGTGGCAGAAAGTAATGAAATATTATTATTTTTTATGTCACAAATTTTAAATACATTTCTTTACTAGAAATTAATGAAAATTTTGTAAATGTGACAATATACCTCAGATGTTACATCAAAGCATATCCTATTTTATATACTTAAGGTCAAAAGATTAAGAACTAAGACCGAAACTCTACAAACAAACTCCTTTTTAAATCACTGGAACATATATTTGGATAAACATGTGAAAAAGACAACAAATATTAGTAGCTAAAATGTGGTTAGTAACTATGCCAACAAACTTGAAGAATGTCTTATAAGTTTGATTTTTGCAAGGAAGATGGGATGTTGGAGATAAGGTTTGAGATATGGTCCGGGCTTTAAGGCCCATCAACCACTTAGAAATGGGGTTTGTGCTTATAGTTTGCCTTTTCCACATTTTTTTTTTTTACTTTTCTTCCTTACCAATCGTCCATGTCAACAAAGCCACCACTTTTGTCTGCACTATCCACACAGTTTTGGTTTTGATTGCAATCTACGTAATCATTTCGATACTCTTTGCGCACTATTGTCGTTAATCACGTAGCATCTGGTTCTTTCTCTTTGGATCCATTACCCCACTATTTATTGAGTAAAAAAGGATACAAATAACGTGGCATAAATATTGGAACGTGAAATAAAGAAAATAAAATTTATGTCGAAAAGATTGGTAGTGTTTCAGTTCATTAATCATTGGCATGTGATAGTAGGCACAGTTCTCGATCTTGGTTCTTCTGATGTAAACCTGCAGTAAATTATGCAGAATATATGAAACACATGAGTGGCTTTCCCCTGTCTGTTAATAGTATTCATGAAAATGGAATTAAATGTTTACATCATGTTATGAAAATAAGTTTTTATTTTTTAAATTAAAATTATCTTCTCTATCAAATTTATTTTATCTAAAAACTAGTAAATTATCTTTTTATCCCATTCATTGATCTGATGGTTTTTGCTTAATTTGAAATGGAAAGTTTAACGCTGAGGGACTTTATATAAATTTGACAAATTTTGGAAGATTTTACAGGATATAAAATTAGTTTGAAAATTTGATTTTTTTTTGTGAAATTCGATTTTTTTTGTATAGTTTTTTTTAAGTAAATAAGGAAATTTAATGCAATTTAAACAATTTAATCACGAAAATGAAAGTTGAAAGTTTTAACTAAATGAAAATTAATGAGAAATCCAAATTCATTTTAATCGTCTAGAAAACTAGAATACCCAAATAATATATAATTTAAAGTAGAGAGACTTAAAATCAAAATTAATTGAATTAATTTTTCAATATAATTTTTTAAATTGTTCCAAGGAAATTAAATTTATGAAATAAATTAAAGAAACTCGTAAGCTTAAATATTAGGTTAGAGTGTAGATTTTTGGTCAGTACTATGTTTACCAAAAGCAAACTGTAGTGTTTAAGAAAAGCAAACACCACTGGATTTGTCTTAACTTATAATGAGAATGAGTAAGAATATCAATTACTATGATTTGAATTGGGTATATTGGAACAGATGTATTTATGGGCGTATTTTGATAAATTTAGTATATCAACTAAACTCTCAAGTCGGATGCTAATAATACAAACGTGATGAATTAATTAATCGACTTGAATTTTATTTTTTTTCAAAAAAATTGACTGGTCATTTCAATTATTTTATTTATTAAGTTTAAATATGAGATATTGGTCATTTTAATTATTTTATTTATTTATTAAGTTTAAATATGAGATATTAAGAATTAAATTGGTACAAGATAAAAATTTTATATTAGTTAAATATCCTTATGTATGCAAGTGTGAGTTTAAGTCCTATATTAATTAGAAATGAGAAAGTTGAATAACATATATGACCTACAAACCTAATGCTTTAAGATTTTTGGGTTCAAGTGGCGTCGTCATTCTCTTGAATTTTAGACTTTTGTTCTCATTTTTGTTTGTTTACTGAGTGTTTTTCTCTCGAGTTTGTGAATATTCTTTTTTATATATTGTTTAACTTTTTCATTCCTATCTAATGTGAGACTAAGATTCACACTTAGATAAATAACAAATATTTTTATAATAAAAATGTTTAAATAGGTGTAATTGAAGTATTTTAGTTAATTAGCTTTTATATGTGATATTGAATTATTTTATCATTTTTTTTCTAAGTTAAAAGTCTTGATTAGTATAATTGTGTAAATTTTTTTTAAAAATAAACCTTTTTGTTAATTACAAAAGTAAATCCCCTAAACTTTGTTTATATAAATAGATTATTCACTATTCATATATTATAATTTAGTTTTTAATTTAGTTTTTAGAGAGTCAAATTGAACTTATAAATACCGAAAAATCTATACTAATCAATGTTTACAGAAGATCACTATCTACAGCTAAAATATAGAGTAACTTATTTGGTCGTTTCATTTTATTACTTTTGTAATTTAAGAAAAAAACATCGTTTAAAAGGTTTTGAAGATTTTTTTACGACATATTTTATAGTTACAAAAATATCTTTTTTATTTGTCTCGATGATAGTCCAATCTAAATATGTACTTAATTGATAAATATAGGAGTATTTTTATCTTTTTGTTTAAGCTCTACAATGACAGGATAGTTTATTTTGTGTATATTGTCGTGTATAATTTCTATGAGTGATTACTAATATATTTAAATTAGATAGGTTTGTTAGGTCTGATTGAGTTGGGTGTACCATTTTAAAATTGGGTTCATAAGTCAAAAGTTTTACTATGGTTACATTTTGCACTCTCGTAATTAAATGTACAATAAAGGTGGTAAAAAGATAAAAATATTCATGTTTCATATTTATAAAATACATTCTGGATTGTATATTTTATAATGTATTTTCAAATTCAAAAGTAAATTAAACATGGTATTATACATCAAATTATTACAAATTCTTTAATTTGTAATGTTTTAATGTATTTTAAAATGTACAACTTATAATATATTTTTGAATTTGAAAATGTATTTCCAAACCTCTAATTTGGAATGTATTTATATTTGGTAAAATAAGTTTAATAATAACTAAATACAACACACAAAAAATAATATATAAGAATAATCTTAATTAATTGTTTGTGGAACCAACTTATGTATTTGTAATTGTTAACATTTGAGTAAACATTTAGATTTAACTAACACAAAATGAATATCTACCATAACTTATTCTTTAGATAAGAGTATAAGAGTACATAGACTACAATATATCTGAAACAAGTATGACACAACTATTATGTGTAATTTGATCTGTGTAATTTGATCTGTACCAGTTTTGAATGTATAATGTAATTTGTATGTTATTGAAAATATGAATGTAAAACATGACCATACACAAAATATAAACCGTACACAAGTCCAATACATATGACTTGAAGGTTGACATTTGTAGGAAGCTTACTTAGTAACAGGAATATCCTCATATTTTTTTCCATGATAATCATACTAAAACAATATCGTATCTAATGACAATCATGTATCCCATATTAGTCATTCATTTGTTAACACTAATCTGCCAAGACATGTTTGTTAGAGAATTATCATCATAGTGTAAAAGTTGGAAAAAAGTGTGTAACATGTGTCATAACTTACCATTGACATCTAATATATCAAGAATGACTTTTTTAGTTGGTCTACCCATTCATAACCAACTACAAGGTGTAAGAAGTTTTGTAATACAAGATGACCTATCTGTCGAAGGCCCAACTATTGAAGGACAATCATATGGAGGAGACTATGTTATTACATATCACATAAGCATAGAGAACTAAGAGAATGACTAATAAGAATTTTTATTTATTTTATTTTATTTTTATTTATTTACTTTCAAATGAGACAAACTCATAACCTACATGGTATTTAAACAATTTTTTGGAATTGATAATGACAGATGATACATTTTGTAAATTGGTGAGAGTGAATCTCTTGGGTTTTTGGCTGAACCAACTCTTAGACTTATCAAAGGTTTTTCATCGTTGTGGCGTCTTTGCGGCTTATATTCTTCCATGGAAGTGTGGTGCTGCTTATCCTACCACATATTTTACCTAAAACTACTTTTCAATAAATTAAAGTTCCTACTTTAGATTGGTCATTTCTTGAATTTCAATAGACGAGTTCACATCGATGAATGACATCAACATATTCAAAGTACGAGGGTTCACCCTTTATAAATCTAGCAAACTTATTTACTTGACTATGTTTGGATCTCTTTATTTTAATCTTATCCATTTATGTAATTTTACTTAACTTATTTTTAATTGATATTTTACTTACAATATCATCCTATTTAAAATGATTTAAAATAACATCAAATCAAATTTATGTTTATTAGACAACTCAAACATGTGTTAGAGGATAGTATATTAGAAAACTAAATCTAATTCATATAACATTTAATTCACATGTATAATAAGATAAAGTATAAGCACGTAACGATAACCTCTATTATCCAAAAGGTAATTTTCAATTTCAAAATATACATTTTAAAATAAAATTTTGTATTACATGTAGAATCTAAAATACAAAATATGTATTCTAAATTGTACATTTCATAATGTATATTTTGAATCTTGAATTATGTATTTCCGAATAAAAGATTGTACAATATAATAAGTCATTGGCTTGCATATTTTAGAAATTAAATTGCAAAAAACGAAATTGAAACACTGACCAAAGTTAGAATGTGAAAGACAACGCAACACAAAACACAAAGCACCACCAGCCACTACACAAACACTCTTCACGGTGAAATTGAATACGTTTGATACTGTATCTGGAGGAGGGTAAAATTGAAATTCTTCTAGGAGGGTACGCTTTTAAACTATGCTATGGGGGTGCAGAATGCGGTATCGAAGTTTGACATCCCATTATAGCAGGCTCAACTCTCCCAAAATGCCCAAACTCAAATGCATCTCAGTTCATGAAAAAAAAGAAGTCATAATCATACTGCAAAACTCAGTCCCAATCCTCTGAACTCAATAATTTGTGTTCATTACACACTACATAGTCACAGCCCATCATAACTTCCACACAGAGCAACTTATTTGAAGTACAGTTATATATTAAAATAAAAATAATTTATATATATAGATATATAATGGATCACTTGTAAAAATAAAAATAAATATTTAAAATTTAAAATTTTCTATTTTAAAACAATTATAATCCCAATTATTGCACGGACTGGAAGATGGGTTAGTTAGGCCCACCAGAGTAATAACCCACCTACACCTGCCATTACTGCTGTCAGTTAGGTTTTGAATGAAGAAAAGCTTATTAAATGATACTCATATATATTTCATCATTTAAATTAAATAATTAATAAAATTATTATGACTTCTCTTTTCTCTTTTAAATTAATACTTCTTATATTTCAATAAATAGTATTCATCTATGTGAATAAATTAGTACTTTTTCTTTATTTTATATGAAAACAATATATTAACACAAACTTAAATGAAAATTTTAAATTTTAAATTTAAATTGTAAAATAATAAATTAAAAATTAATTATAAAAATAAATAATTTAATTATTATATAAGAATGTAAAATATATTACCACTCAATCATAAATTGTATTATATAATTAAGGAGTTATATTTTTGACAACATATTATTTTAGTATAAAAACAAAAATATTTATGAAATATATGATTAAATTTATTAGTTTGTTATTGTATATAATAATAATGAAAATGAGTGTAAAGTGAATATTTATTTTTAAAATAAAAAATATAAATATTATATTACAAAACCTTTCGGAGAGATTAATATAGTATTCAATCTCCTCCACTTTTTTTGAGCACCTGTATTCCTTTGATTTTATTTGTTTAAATGACAGTTTTTTTGTGACCCGCTCATTTAAAGCATTTTAGATTGATAGACACGTTTTTTTAATTGAGGTGAAATGCAACTACTAACATATACGAACTTGATGCAATATTCCATAAATTCATAAAAGGGTTTCAGTCTAGGTACATCTAACACGTGATAGTGTAAATTGATATGATATGTACCATGTACGTTTTATAAATTAATAAACATTAAAAAATTAATATTTCTTTTTCAAAGTACATTGATATCATGTGGTCAGTTTTATAAAAGATAAAAGATTTAAATTTAATATTATTTAAGACAAAACTAAAAAGTTACCATCAATTTAGAAAACGGGATTAACTAAGTTATATTAACTAAGTTAATATAACTTGTATAACCTAAAGAAAAAAAAAATTGTCCTGCTCTCATCTTTATCTAGAGAATGAAGGTTTCACTTCACAAAAACATCATAAAAAGTATTATAATCATAAACAAATTTAAAACATTTAACATTACATAGATACTTCAAAATTTTTACAATCCTAATTTAGTTGAACATATGCTATCTCAAACTCAAAAGCCACATAATTCAACCATAACACAAACAACTGTTAGATGCAATTATTTTTTATATTTATTTAATCTCAGATTAATTTAACTAAATCAACTACTATAAATTGTTTATAACATCAAAATTCAACTACTTCAAACATGTAAATTAGGATGTAGTAAATTAATACATAACATTTCATAAATTGAATATAATCTTAACTGGAGGTAAGTTGTAACTCCTTACAAACACATCAATATCCATCATAATTCAATTACTTCATCTCTTATCCAATTTCTACCATGATTAACTTTGTTAAATCCTCATTCAAAGTATTTCTCAACAATTAATTCAATTTATACTTAACCAAAAAATTCAAAATCAAATCAATCTATCAATTTTCAACACAAATAAAATAAAACATTAATTATTTCAACTTCTACATCTTATAATATTATTAGAATACAGAATACAACCAATCCAAATGTGCATTTAGTCTAAGTATTAATCATACAAAAAAAATGGCCACTTCAATCCTTTAAAACAAGAAAATGAAATTGCAAATGAAGAAAGATAAAAACTTACTTTCATTAAAATTTTGATTTGTCAAAACTTATCTTTATTTTATCACCGTTTCACTAACACTCTTTAATAAAACTCTTTAATTGAGAAAAAAAAAGATGAAAATCAACTAAAAAAAAGTTAAAGAAAACTCAAAAGAAATTTAATAAAATAATTTAAAAAATAATAGTTTAAAAATATATAATTAAATAGATAAAATCATTGAAGATTCTAATAACGTTGGTAATAGAAAAAATTTACTCACCTCCAGTTTGCTTTATCTTATATTTCTTAGAGTAAATATAAATATTAATAGTTCTTTACCTAAGTATTAATAGATAAATACAAAAGTTATTCAAATACTTATACTATAATTTCTTCTTTTTATACATCTAATACTATTAAATCTTATATTTTAATATTTGATCTCAATATTGTGGTAATATAATTATTTATTAGTAGATATTGGATCATTTACCTAAGTTATTAATAATCATTCTTTTAATATGAAACTACAATATTATTTGAACTTTAATTTCATAGTCTAAAATCATATATTGGATTGTAGAAGTTAACTATCTATTTTTTCTATAGACTAATAATTCTTATATTATCTAGCCGGGTATACTCAATCTCAATATACTCAATGTAAGTTTATGATCTTTTATCTAATACAAATTGTATTTTCTTTAATATGAGATTTATTCTTAAATCTTTTAATCTTCTCTGAAAGATTTTGTATCAAGAGTTTTTCTTAATAATCTTATCAAACGGTATGATTGGTGTATTAAATAATTCATATCTTCAAGTTGTTAAGTAATTTTATATTTTAATATTATGCTACAAATTTTGAGATGTTACATGTTAGATTTATTAGATGATGATAAAATAGATGTAGTGGCTTGAATAAATAATAGATTTAAGTTGTTTATTTGAGATAACAATTTTATCACATAATCTTTTTTTCCCTTTCCTCTTTTTGGCATGAAGCAACCATCATAACCTCCTATGATATATATAATTAAATTTGTATGTTATACACGACTAATATCCTAAGATTGATACTCCTTTTTCAACCTCACCCAACCAGTAAAACCTAAGGCTAGGTAATTGCAAATAACTAATCACTTAAGCAATTAGCTAGTTATTCACTGAATCACCTATTTGCAAGCTCAACCACTTTGTTAATGGAAAATGTTGCCATAAACAACTCCTTTTTCTACAGTTTTTCCAACTAAATTTGACCCAAAGGACCTAGGACATGTTTTTACTGAAGGGTTGGAGCAATTTAGGTCACAATTACTTAGACAGTTGAGGCAAAGACAACTGTTTTCTTGCTACCATTGTTTTTTCTATACTTTAATTATTTTACAGGAAAGTTATGATGTTCCCATATAATTCTAGTATCCATACTAATACCCGTACTCATCGAATACCTATGCCAGCATACCTAAAATCTTATCACTCATATAAAACTAAGTCTACACAAAAATTGAAAGCAACATTACCCAATGCAAGTTCGACACTTTCGCTAGAATCAGAAATGGAGGACACGTTTGTTCAAATTAATATGTAAATCTAGGGTTTTACAACAATATAAAGAACAATCAATACTGGATTAAGACTTATGAGCGTAAACAGATTAATGCAATCACGAAAGAAATAAACAAATAGTAAAAACTGGTGTACCTCTACATAGACAACAAAATCATTTTCCAAGAAAATGATCACTTCTAAGGAACTTTGAATCCCCAAAAGAAAGAAAAAAATCACTTTAAAGACAAAGCAAACAAAATCGTTGAATCAGTCTAACACACTTTTCTCACTGAGGTTTGATCGCAGGGTTGTGAATCAAACTTCTTCGCTTTAATCTTCTTCATAGTTATCAAATTCTAAGTTTTAACACCAAATCGCAATTGAAAAAGTGAACTTGCATTTGGATACGAAAATGTGGCAAACAATCTTAGGCATAGGTGGCAAATAAAGGGGGAGAAAATATCTTAAAACTTTTGGATACGAAGCCACCAAAAATAATCCAAATTTAATTTTTGAATAATTATTAATTTATTCTAATCCATACGTAAAATCTATAAGTATTGAATTTTTATTTTTACATACACATATTATCAGCATTGTCTAAGGATTTTATCCTTTGAAAAAAGTTTCACCCAAAGACGCTAAACTTAACTACGAATATGTTTTACATAAACCCGTAACTATCATTTACACAGATAACAGTTGTAGATAAAATTTAGATATAACTCAAACTTTATCTATAAATCTTAATTATACATAAATTATGCATGTAAATCTCAAATTTCTTATAGTGTATTCTAATTTTTTTAAAAAATTAATTAAATAATAATGAGGCCGACGAGTCAAATAAAAGTTTTATTATTTTCTTTAATTAAATCAAAATTGGACTTTTATATAAACTCATTACATAAATGAAACTTGCTTGAGCATTTATTTTCAAATCAAACATAAAATTGAAGTATTGGATTTGGCTTGATGTGTTTTTCCACTTTACCAGATATTTTATGAATAATTAATTTCCACTAATGGACGAAGGAGGATGTGGATGCACGTGGATATGGGTAATGTATGGGTAATGGGTCATGGATTTTGGATATGTACAGCCACCTCTATCAGTGCTGGCCTTCTAGGGGTCATCCTTTTACCTTTTACATAAGAGGATTAGACAGTAAACTTTTCAATAGATGTATATCCTTATCTTCAATTATTTTAACATTTTGTATTAATATATAAGAAAATAAGGGAGTATAAATTACAGTTAAAAATTGAAAATTGGCTGCTCCTATTAGGAGAAGTAGGTGAGGATCCCAATCTCAAATATAAAATTTAAAATGTCTGTCACATGCAGTGTTAAAAAAAAAAACAAAAACAACTCCAGCATGTATAAATAATGGATGTTCAGATTGCAGAGCTGGCTATACGTGTTCACCTCTCACCCCCCCCTCTCTCTCTCTCTCTCCAATCTTCTTATAACATCCTCCTTTTTCGTTCTCAATTATTTGGCGTTTCGGATTCACAGTGTTTCAGAGACACACCAGTGCTAATTTTAGTCTCCTAATTTCCTCACCATTGGACGGAACACAATGATTCGAACCTTTCCCAGTTTCAGGAGATTGCTTACTCAGACTGTTCCTGCGTCTGCTTCTGCATTCTCCAAGGTCTTTCTTACTTCCCTACCTTTTCTTTTGCATTATAATTTCCTTTTATTACGCATTCATTCGGTTCATCGTACACTGTTTCCAATATAATCTTTTAAAGATTATTACTGTGAAGAGAACAAATTTAACATAGAACAACATTAAAATTTGTTAAACTTTTATGTATGCAGTTTATAGATAATTATCATGAAAAGAAAATATTTAATACATACTACTTAAAATACTTATTCTATTAATTTATGTAATTTAGGAAAATCAAAATGTGTGAAAGAATGTTCAGCAATAAGATTTCAAAGCTCATTAATTATGATGTCGGGGATAACTGTTTTAAGACCACGCTAATAGTAAATGATTTAAAGACAATACTATTGATCGATAAATATGTAAATATTATCAAATGCTTTTAATTATTTAAATGTAAGTATTTTTTTTCATTTGGCTTTTCTTTTTTCTAGATAACATAAAATATATGTGTCATGATAAGAATTACCACCTAAATTAATAATAACTTAAAATAATGCAACTTTTTTTTTTCATCAAACTCAAATCCACTGTAGTAGTTACATATATGATTCTAAGTTTATACCTAATTGTTTGGTGGTAAAGAAGATCCAATAATATTATACATACATTTATTTACCGGTTATGAATTTTCTTATAATACAAAAAGTATTATTTAATGGAACCAATATGGGCCGTGGGCACAACTGTACAAATTCTGGAGGATGCTGATGAAGACAAATGACTACTGTATCATATATTTGAACCTTCAACAACAACTACAAATGATTTTCGTTTTGAACTCTAGGTTTGAATTTTGTCCATATCATATATTTGAACCTTATCAGATAAAAACTCCATTTAATATGAAAGGTAAGATTAATAAATACATTAATTAATTATATTTAACAGGTTATGTATAATAGCAAATAAAGGACAAATATTATCTTCAAAACCAACTTTATAGGTAGGACCAACTATAAGAACCATTTAACCATAAAAAAATATAACGGTTTTATAAAAAAAAATATGTAATATAGAAAACTAAGTCAGATATCATAATAATTATATTATTTTTGTTTACGCTAAATAGATAATTTCCATAAGAGACTTTTTAAATATTACGAAGATTCAATTAAATGAATTAAAGTATAACGTTCTGCTCTCTTTTTAACATTGTGTGGTTTGAAGAGTTAATTAGGTGAACGACAAAAAGATGAAACTATTTTTTCTTCAAGTGGAATAACAAGTAGGGATAACATAAAAGAACTGGTGTGAGTTTCACTATTTTTATTTCTAAAGTAAAACTTTATTTCATTCTCATTCTCATATTAACAGATATGGATTTTTTTTCTCATCAGTAGTCATGTTTATACTTGTTCTTTTATAATTATACATATTAGTTAAATAATTTTCTCATATAAAAATATATTAAAAAGAAGTAAAAATAATCAAATGTGTGAACTGTAAATTATTCAATTTAATAAAATAGAAGTTTTTTTCTTAAATACAATATATATATATATATATATATATATATATATATATATATATATATATATATAATTATAAAAAAAAAAAAAAAAAATGTGTGAAAAAAAATATAAAAAAAAAAAAAAAATATAAATATCTATATATATAAAT
>Ga0099824_1000044_pt1 | contig 76652 bp, 30 predicted proteins | sample SiratrowhiteBW_FD_76837 | JGI IMG/M metagenome (GOLD analysis project Ga0099824, IMG submission 76837) | Root nodule microbial communities of legume samples collected from California, USA - Siratro white BW | ecosystem: Host-associated > Plants > Roots > Nodule | place: USA: California... | reverse complement strand
TTTTTTAAAACTTGCAAATCAAGTTTGGAAGCAGTTATTTTTATTGTTATATTTGTTTTTATTATTATTTATTTTATTATTTTTTTTTAAATTTTCAGATTCAGTTGTTTAAATTTAGATATTTTTGTTATTTTCTTATTATTTTCGTTTTTTTATTATTAATTAATTATTTTATTTTATTTTATTTTTTAAAATCACCACCTTTTCTTTTTTAGTTTTTTTTTTGTTTTGTAATGGAAAAATTCAAATTTTATTTATTTTTATTATTATTATTATTTTAAGAAAACTTAAACTAATAAATATATATTTTTATATTATTATTTATTTATTTATTATTCATTTTTATTATTATACTTTAATTTAAAAGATTATCCGGACAAAATCGGATATTAACAAATATATAGAAAATTAACAAGACTATCATCCTATGCCAATACAAAGCTAATTATATTTGCAAATAAGAAAACATTTGTAACAAGGATTTGTACTTATAAATTCTTAATGAGTGTCGACATTCATTAAAAGGTTATGCACTTTCAAATGCTTGATTCGTGTTGTTATTTATTGATGAAATTTCAAATTAGAAATTGAAATATTGTAACTTACTCACGAAATAATGTTCTTAGTATTTATGTTTTTTAATGTAAGGAAATTGTTGGAAATTAGTGAAAAAGGAAAATAATTACATGAAATGTATAGTCGTGCTACCTTGAAATTTTGTTTTAACAAACTAAAGGTTTTTCCCCCAAGTTAGGCTGTATTTCGGGAGTGTTTATATACTAGCTAAAAACTAATAACCTTAAAAGTGCAGGTCAAACGTTCAATAATCACGGAACCCAGAGAAAAATGTTCAATACCAATACCAAAGTAAGCTTTGACCCAAAAAAGCATGAATATTAAATGACACCAAAAGTCAGAGTTAGGTATCACTGACATAAATACTAATTGTTTTGTTTGAAAGAGTACTTAAATGTCATATCACGAATAAATGTAACGAGAACTACAAAGAGAGGGATTTTTTTTTTTTTTTCAATAGAAATTTTAATCTCAGTAATATAATTCTACCAGCAAAATTTGCAGAGACTATTGCTGCAGTGTTTCTTGTCAAATAAAACCAGAGTACGGTCTTTAACACTTGTCATAATTATGAAAGGAAAATTGTGAAATCTCATAGACTAATCCATCCCACTTATTATCTACCCATTCTGACTTGATTTAAAAGGAGCAAAAATAAGTTAATTTTTTTTGGCGACTCCAAGCCTCAAACGGAAATCCTCTTCCATAAGAGGAAGACCATCTCGCAGCTTAAACTTTGGTTCCCAGTTAAGTAACTCCTTTGCTTTTGTTATGTCTGGTTTTCTCTGTCGGGGATCATCAGGAGTGTTATCCACTATCTTTATCTCCACATCTGGATTAATTAGCTGCAAATCAACCACAAAAGCATAAATTAAAAACTATTTTACGAGAATTCCGTTAGTGTAGATGCCATGCACTAATCTTGTATTGTGAAAACATGCAGCCTTCCCCATAAAACAGCTCCCTCCAGCGGTTACCAAGTTTTGAATCACAACACTCATAAAACGTAAGTATGAACGAAACTTGAGAAGTGAACGTTAATAAATAAGCTTTGAACTAACCTCCCTCACTGTCTCAGCAAGTTCAAGCACTGTAAATTCACCTGAAAGGGCAGAGAGATAGGCAAATAAATAAGGTAAAAGAAATTAAAGATGTTTTCACAATTCGAAACAGTTAAGATACTCATAAACAGGCCTTGGAATATAAATGTAACCTGGATTTCCGAGGTTGATTGGCCCGGTGTCGGATCCTTCCATGAGACGGATAAGGCCATCGACCTATCACAACAAAACTTAGCTTATCAAATACTAATAGCCACTCAATGCAAGAGATATGTGCATACGTTATGGGATATATACCAGATCAGAGACATAGCAGAAACTGCGAGTTTGTGTTCCTGGAGACTGGACCGTCAAGGGTTCACCACTAAAACACACCAAAGATAGTGAGATAAGCATCAAATTAGAAATTGGAAGACAGAAAAAGAAAAAAGAGTCACGGATTAGTCTACAAAATCAAGGTATTGAAATAATTCAATCAGTAATTGTTGCTAGTGAAATGCATGACCCCCCATTGAATGCATCACACATTCTATTAAAGACCTGAACGCGGCCACCAAAACCATAATTAACAGATCAAACAACCCATGTAGAAATAACAATACATCATATAAACAACAAACAATAAAAGAAGTTTTAATTACCGAAGTGCTTGAGCAATGAAGTTGCTGACAACACGCCCATCGTCAATATTCATGCGCGGCCCATACGTGTTAAAGATTCTTGCAACACGTATTTCTATGTTGAAAGAATACAAGAAGTCGGTTAAATTACAAAGAAATTTTTTTCTAACAACTATACCTTACAAAGAACAAGAGGCAATTATGAAGAAAAGAAAACCATAAATTACCTAAGCCATGCTGCCTATGATAGTCAAACATCAAAGTCTCAGCCACACGCTTTCCTTCATCATAGCAACTACGAACTCCTGTAGACATATGATTGTTAGGATGATGTTTTTTTGTTAGTCAAATCAGTTTATTATTTTGTGACAAGAGCTCTCTATCGAGCTTTCAAAAATTTCTTGTATTCCATGGGCGGTGTAACATATCGATTCCATTTCTTAAGTAACCACAGCAATGATGGAAAGGTGAAGCTGGAACATTGTGGTTCCTTTAATGAAGTGGAAGACATAATGACTTAATCACTCAAGCTCTTCATGAAATTGAGAAAGATAATGGGAGTCAACAAGATTCTTAACTTAAACTGATTAGACCATAATCAAGTTTAGGGGAGGATATGTTAGGATAATAAGGTTTCTTGTTAGTAAATTAGTTTATTATTTATTGCTAGCTAATAAAGTCCTGAATAAATGGACTTAATTGTAGGTTGGATCCATTCTACTTAGTTTTCCACGTTGTAAGGGTTGTTGAACGTGAATGCTGAACTTTCTCAGTTCGTCGTAAAAGGCTTTTATTCGTCCCAATGTTACTAAAGAAGTATCTAACAATGGAATCCGGTGCTTAGACCACATCTACCAAAATATTGTATTAAAAGAATTTCATCGACTCAAAGAGATCAACCTTGCATCAAATAGTTAATGATTATGTGAAAAAACAAGGCTCCACACACACTATAAAATTTCAATGCTTTTAGCTTCTTAAGACCATAACTATTATTGTTGGTCATGAAAAATCAATTCAAGCCATTAGCCACTATATAATACAAAAGCTAAATAAGAGAGTAGGTTTCCATGGTTTATACAGTGCAGATATCTTCCACAATCATTAGCAGAAATACAATCTCGTTTAAGAAGCAAAAATATAGAGATGGAGACAGAGATAAAAGCATGTACCAATAGGGTTCACATTTCCCCAATAGCTTTCCTTTTGGGGATGCTCAAGAGGATCCCCATATACCTCCGATGTTGATGTAAGTAGAATTCTGACAATGAAATAAGTACTAAGACTTCACCAAATAAAATTAAAAAGGTGGTAGAAGTTGAAATTATAGAATTCCAAAGAAATTTGGCAACCTTGCTCCAACTCGCTTTGCAAGCCCAAGCATGTTCAGTGTGCCAATCACATTTGTCTTTATTGTCTGCAAAAATTATTATCTCCTGACATATTAGATAATTTCTCAAGGATCAGCAGAAAAACAGAACTTTCAGGAAATAAATAATGATGGATAAATGACTGTAGAATAAATATACTGCAGATTGCAAAAAGCCACATAATGGGCCAATGACTATGAAATGAATGTTAAAAGCAAAACCGTCAGCAGTTGCGAAAAAGATGTTAGCATGCCAACCAAAAGATAACGAAATACAGACAAAATAAGAATCGAAACTATACCTTCACAGGATTATATTTGTAGAAAATAGGAGATGCAGGGCATGCAAGATGGTAGATCAGATCAACCTCAATTATCAAAGGTTCAGTGATATCTACACAGGAATCATAACGATAATGTGCATCAGCATTATCAATTTTCAGACAGATTTAAAGACATTCTGAACATAATATACAAAGTAAACTAAGGTATCACTGAGAATGTTGCTCGAGAATATCATAACACTGAAGTTGATTAATGAAACAGCTAAAATCTGAAATATAACTACTGAAATTTGTTGTGTAACAACTGTAGAGCTTTTGTTGGTAGAACTATCATTTAAAGCCTTCTAATTTTTAATATAAATCACTTCTCATCCTTCAGTCTATTATCACAAGCACAACAATTTAATGTATAAGATAGTTGAATAGTAAACAAAAGCAGATTATACCATGACGGATAAGCTCAAATCTGGGATGGCCCATCCATTTCTTGAGATTATCCTTTGTTCCAGTGAAGTAGTTATCGACAACAATGACCTGATTAGAAATTATGTCAACCAACAAAATATAATTGTTGAAGAAGGAAAAAAAGCTGTTAAAAAACAGAACAAAACCAATTATCTAACCTCATTTTTTTCATTTTCCATCAATCTATCAACTAGGTGAGAACCAATGAATCCAGCTCCTCCCGTGATCAAGATTCTCATGTTAGACTATTGCCAAGAATGAAAGAAATGTTAGTGAAACAAGGCATCACAAAATATGTTTCGTAAACTAAGGATTCTTTGACAAAATCCTTGTTTATAATCACACCATAAATTTCAATCAACAGTTGTAAGATGCATGCCTGCTAGCATACACATACTTCTGAACCAAAGGTATACAAGAGAATAAATAAGTGAAAAAAACAACAACTAGTTTCACTGATCAGTATATCCTCCCCAGAATAACTGAGCTGTAGCCATTTTTGCAGAGTAAGCTCCTATGGTTCGATTTTCTAAAGATTCAGTGACTGCATTCTATGAAAATAGTAGGCTGTACTGATCTGAAGAGCCTAAGAGCAAAGTTAAACTCAATAAAGTCCATCGATTATATTTGTCTTTATCACATTTAAAAAATAGTGAAAACAATATACCATTGAATAAGCAAAATCAATCTACCAAGCTAATTAACAACAAATCTTAATTGTACGAGCCACGTAACAATAAGAACAACAACCGTAAAATAGAAAAGCGACGGTGCACCTGATAGAATTTGGAGAAACGCAAGGGAGATGGCAGGGGAGGCTGCTTCGGTGATTTAATGGAATCTCCATCAGAAGAATTCGCTGCCATTGCAAAAAAACCTTTTGAAGTTCAACTCCTGCACCAATTTCAAAGAGGTTAAACGTTTTCCTCTCAGCAAACGGATCAAATAATTGTAACGAGTTATCAAAAATTTCCTTGCACCAAATCAAGTGCCATCAGATAAAATGGCCTATTGGGGAAAGAGAACAGGTAACATAGAAAGACCAAACAACCTAACCCAATCCAATACCCTACCCACTCTTCTGATCCAAACACACCATGATCATGAACCATATACAGATCCAAGAGATTCTTCCACCAAATGCTAAACGAATAAAAATGAAAACATTCACAAATTGAATTCGATGATATAAAAAGAGGAAACCTTAAAACTGAGGGAATGTTGAAGGACGTAAAATGATAGTGAGGGAAATCAAAATCACACCGAACAGAACATGCAAAGAAAAAAGCGTATATCTACGGGAGCAAATACCAAGTTAGAAGTTAATTACCCAATATCTGATCGGAATTGAAGGTTATGAAAAAAATTTAGTGGATGAATATGAATATTGAGTTGTTGCGACCAATATTTATATCATAATGTTTTGGAATAGTTTGTTACATAAAATTGTGATTGTGATGAGATTCACACACTCAGACTCACACTCACACTCACATGACACATCTTGGGGTTGGGGTAAAGTGGAGAATAAGAAGGTTTGGTTATTGAGCTTGAGAGTGAGCGAATCTGGGGGTGCCACGTGTCCTCAGGAGAGTTGCATGGGCTCACGTGGAGCGGGACAAGACAAAAGCACCAGATTTGTTTGTTTGTGGGAGGGTTTAGATTAAAATAATTAAAATGTAACTGATTCTATCCATAAATATTTTGTTTGTTGAAATTGTTAAGTTGAGGATCTCGGTTAGTTTAATTTAATCTTTTAAATTATTTGTTTTTATCCTTTTTGTTATAGTTTTAAGGAAATAACTTTGTCGACACTCAAGTCTTTCATGTGGAATACAGTTTTTTGTTAAGATAGTGGCGTATAAAAAGACTTGAACTTAAACACTGTTACGCGAAAGTTTATCTGTGGGGTGATTTTAGGATGTTATATTTTTTTTTAACAAACAAAAATAATTAAATAAAATTTTCAAAGTATTGTCCCTAGTATAAAAAAAAAATCAATATACTTTATATATAATGTAATACTCAACTAAGATATGTAAACATCCAAATAAATAAATGTATATAATTTTACTTCATTATTTTTGTGACACAACACAAGGATATATATAATTTCAAATAATATATTATCATAATATATAATATAAATCACAAAACACACACACACATATTAAGATATATTTTCAATCTAAAAGAATTATTATAATAACAACCAATTATATTTGGTCTATAATTTAAAGACTATACTAATATATATATATATACTCAATCATATAATAACATAAATTAAGATTCAACAAAAAAAAATATGATTAAGCGAGACATTATTACATATCTTAAAGTATTATTTGGTATTTCAGTATGTGAACCCAACAAATTATAATTAACATATCTAAAGTATTATTTGGTATTTCTTCCAAACGTAATATGACTTTAATAAAATGTTGAAAAGAAATTTTCAGATTTAAAGAGATTAAATTTATAAAAAATAAAAAAATAGAAGTTGTTTATGAACTTTTTCATCACTTACCATTTAATTTAAATGATATTTTTTTAAACTTAAAATAATTTAACTTAAATTGTATCTTAAATTTAAATAAATTGGATTTTACCGTATATCTTCTTATGTTTTAAAATCAATTAACAAATTGTAATTAAACATAAAAAACGAATTCATGTTGGACTTATGTACCAATATTTATAAACTAACACACTTTTAATTGTTATAAAGTAAACGAGTTTTAATTTTGGCTTTTAAAAAAAAATTATGTGTTTTTAGTTCTTTTAAAATTGAAAATATGATATTATATGACATTAGCTAACTCTTTTTGGTATCCAACAAAATCGTTTTAAGTAACTTAGAATAATGTTGTAATCTAATATTAGTATGTGATACCTAAAAAAATTAAGATATATAAAATAAAGATTATTATTTATCTTAAAATAAGCATTAGAGATTTTTTTTTTTTAAATTTGACATATAATTTTTATTTGAACTTTTAAAGAGTTGAAAATTAAAGGAAAAATATTTTATATGGACTAAGATCAAAACGAAAGAAACTAAAAATACATATTTCTTGTTTACAGGAATGAAAAACAAAGAAAAAGTTTATACAGAAACAAAAAAATAAATTCATTAATTTTACAGAAACAGCAAACTAAAAAATTTATGTCTGTTTATAAACATATTTATGTTTTTAATTTCAAATTATTATACTTTATCATCTAAACAAAATTAATGCATAATCGATTCTTTAAAAGGTAGTTACTTCAAAAATAATTTTACCAAAATATAAAACAATGTTTTTTATCAAAAATTCGTTATTATAAAATGGATTTAGTTAAATAAAATTGGAAAGTCCAATTTAGAGAAGTGTCTTTAAACGTTCAAAATTAAATATTTTAATAAGACACTACTAATCTTCTCGTACCTTTTATATTTATTTAAAATTTAAATAATATTATAAACAAATAATAAATAGAATAGTTGATACTTTCATCAATGATGACATTGATTACTAACTTCTACCCATAAAAATAATTAATCCAGTTAAATGTGTTAACTTTATACCAATGAATTAAATTTACGTTTATTATTAGTTACATTTAAATCCTTTTTTCATTATTTATTAATAATACTAACAGGGAAAAACAAGAAAAAAGTATCATAAAAGCTATAAAATATCTTATATATAAACAACATCCTTTTTTCTAAATTATGACTTGTATTAAAAAGACATAAGAGAGTAGTTCTTTATTATACTGGAAAGAAATTAATTGATTTAACATAGTGTGCAAAAACTTAAATTTCAATTACGACTTATTCAGATTACAATAGTCTTAAATTCTGATACACATATATATATATAACACAAACAAACAAATGAATATAATGATTGGAAAAATGGATCTCAGTTCATAAGAAACACATTGAATAGAACCTATTTGACATTCATAACAGACCATAAGTTTATTTCTAGAGGAGATACAGAGCTCCTCAAATCCAAAGCTCAACCCACCCAACAGCAATCTGAATTTGTATTTTGGTATAAAAAACACATTAATACACACCTATACTAGCATACGACAGAAGAAGAAAGTTGAAAGAGAACTTGTAATAGCTAGTTTTGAGTTGAAAAAGATTTCAACTCACAACAAGAGCATTTCTAAGAGAAGTTGGGTGGAGAAGAAATCATCATCATATTGCATCAATTGAAGAACAAGTTCAAGTGTTCATAGCTGCAAGTTCTAACCTTCCTCTCCATAACTTTCAGTATAAAATATCTTAACAGTAACAGAACCATCCCAGATACTATCAAAACATTCATTGTGATATGAAGTGTAGGAATAAAACAAGCTTAGTTTTTCTTGGGAACCCCAAGCCTCAGACGGAAATCCTCTTCCATAAGAGGAAGGCCATCACGCAACTTGACCTTTGGTTCCCATCCCAGCAATTCCTTTGCTTTTGTTATGTCTGGTTTTCTCTGACGAGGATCGTCAGGAGTGTTCTCAACCATCTTTATCTCCACCGCTGGATTAATAAGCTGCACAACCATAGCCATAAATCAAAATTTTCATCAAAATCCCATTTTAAATCCACAGGGTAAACATAAAGTGTTATTTTTCTCCCACATTACTTTGTTAATTGCATATTGCAAAGCACATATATAATCCCTCTCACGAAAACATGTTCATAATTCCTTGGTTTAAATCTTGCAGTTAAAAAATGAGGACACACAGATAAGAGGGGTGTGGGATTCTCCAAGAATTTAAATGGTTTGCAAGTTACAACTAACCTCTTTCACGTTCTCCGCAAGTTCAGTCATTGTAAATTCGCCTGGAGGAATAAAGTACCAAAAGATTAGCATTTGGCAGAAAAATCAAAGCTCAAACAACTCAGTTGTGATACAACCTGGGTTGCCAATGTTGATTGGACCAGTGTTTTCCCCTTCCATTAGGCGTATAAGTCCATCAACCTAATAGATTTCAAATGTATAATCATAGTCAATCACACCTAGTTCTTGAATCAAGATCATAACATACAAATGAGAAACAGTAGCAAATATACCATGTCAGAGACATAGCAGAAACTGCGAGTCTGAGTTCCTGGAACTTGGACAGTTAAGGGCTCACCACTATAACACAAAAATGTACATTATAAGCAACAAATAAAGAGCAGGCTCAAGAAGCACATAATTCATACAGTTATAAAGGTTGAATTTTTTTATTAGTGTACTTGAATAAATCGTTATACTTGATTACAGAGCATCAATGTTTCTCGAGAGTTGAGATATATGTAGTCATAAGAATTAATTTATCAGCTTATCCATCTTGTATAACATTATAAAGTTAAAGGTTTACCGAATTGCTTGAGCAATGAAGTTGCTGACCACACGCCCATCATCAATATTCATGCGTGGTCCATATGTGTTAAAGATTCTTGCAATGCGTATTTCTGAGAAAAATATATTAAAGAAAAATCACATAAGTTAATAGATAAGGTATTACCAAGAGAAAAAGAAAATAGATAAGGAATTACCTATTCCATGCTGCCTATGATAATCAAACATCAAAGTTTCAGCAACACGCTTGCCCTCATCATAACAACTCCGAACTCCTGTAACACGAATTTTTATGTTTAGGCTATATCCTCACAATTTCAGCGTAACATATTATTTTTAACAACACTTATACTAAACAAGTAATGGAGGAGCATCTCAAGAGCCCGACAAATAGGGGAAAATGTTTCTCAACCCACCCCCTATTCAAATTTTACCGAGTCATGATAAAACAATGGATATGTCATCTATATTAAAATCAATGAACATTCCAAGTTCCTACAGGTTTGAAAATATATGAATACCATAGATCTTATCAAGGTATAACTAAAAGAGATTTCAGATCATGTTCATTAACAAATGCATGTTCAAAATGAAAGACTACTTTGAAGTGTGAAAACTAAACATTGAGGAATACAATATGATGAGCTCAGCTAAATCAATATTGGCCTCACTACAATGCCATTGACACATCAAGTTTGGATTGAGAATGAGATGTGTATGTACCAATAGGGTTAACATTGCCCCAATAGCTTTCTGGTTGTGGATGCACAAGAGGATCTCCATATACTTCTGAAGTAGATGTAAGCAAAATCCTGTCAATCAAAATTAAAACTTGGTAAAATAAAAAAAAACTGACAATGATTTAGCTTATCAACTTTATCTTTTAGAAAAAGAAATAACCTTGCTCCCACTCGCTTAGCAAGCCCAAGCATGTTCAGTGTTCCAATCACATTCGTCTTTATTGTCTGTAAAGTTTTACTGCAACTGTTAGATTATTTCTCAACATTCACTGTAAGTGAGAAATCAACCAATGCGTAGGTCATAAACACAGTCCGAATCAACAAGCAGACTAACAATTGAAACATTATAACAATATATATAAGAAATTCCCATGTTAAATCTGCAGTAGAGCCAGGGGTGCACCGGGAGGACTTCAAACTACTTCTGTACAAGAAATAAATCGTGTAGACTACTGACAAGGAGCGTCGTAAATGACAGAAATACAAAAGTAGATTCTAAGAAGCCCACCTTTACAGGATTGTATTTGTAGAAAATTGGAGAAGCAGGACAAGCAAGATGATAGATTTGATCAACCTCAACCAACAATTGTTCTGTGACATCTGTTCAGAGAAAAGAAAAGTATATACTTCTAATTAAATAAAAACACATCTAGAAACAGAGAAGAAAATATGCATATGATAGCATCATCATCCATGTTGCGTTGTAAAACATGATGCAGCTGACTGGTCTACAATCTATACTGGTGTCTGATTTAAAAAAATTGAGAATAAACCATCGGAATAATCCTTAAAATTACAAAAAAAGTCATTTTCTTTCCTATCATTATGAAAAATAAATTTAGTCCTCAAAATTAGCAAATATTAGTCCTTCTAGTCCCTAATGTTAAGAATCTGTCAATTTGATCTCTGAATTTAACAACCATAATCATTTGTCTCCCTGACTTTAGAGCACAGAAGTCAACTTAGTACCTAAATTTGTTGTGCATCGTCATTTAATTTGGTCCCATACCCGACTAACTTGACTGATAAGGACTAAATTGATTGATTCATTTATGTTAGGGACCAAATTGACTGATAATGCAAATTTTAGAGACTAAATAGTTAACAGTTGTGAAAGTCGGGAGCCAAAGTTTCTTTCTCACAATATCAAGGATTAACTACTGATGCTTATAATTTTAGGTACTGAGTTGGTGTATTACTTGAAAAGTTTATAAATCCATTAATTTAATATCTTCATTAATAACCAACAAGCTTCTGTTGCATGATCCATCACAGTCTTGAAGATATTTCACAATCTAGATGACTAGAATTAAGAGGCCAAACACACATTACAAGGTGGGAAGAAAGGAAAGACAGACATTGGAGGATTGCCATGAAGAAAATAATAAAATTATACCGTGGCGAATTAACTCGAATCTTGGATGGCCAATCCATCTTTTAAGGTTGTCTTTAGATCCAGTGAAGAAATTGTCAACAACAACAACCTGATTAGACAAACATATTGTCACATCTTGTTCCAAACTAATAAACTTCAAAACTGTGAACAGAAAGATATCAACCATCCTAACCTCATTTTTTTCATTTTCCATCAATTTGTCAACTAGGTGAGAGCCAATAAATCCAGCTCCTCCAGTAACCAGAATTCTCATATTGGACTGTTGTCAAAGATGAAAGTAACATTGTAAAACCAAGAGTTCACACAAGGAAAGGAAAAATAAAGGATTAGGTAAAAGAAGACATCCTGGCAAGAGCATTGTCCAGGTTATCAGTGTTCTCTAGATAATGAGATGTAGGATCATATACCACATGAGCTGAACTGTGTTGTGCAATAGAATGCATAAAGTGTAATTTAGAAGTGGAAAGGCATACATTATAATTGACTGATTGGCAACATGAGTTGCAAACGGAAGAATGCGATCATAACATAAATTTAAACAAGAATAAGCATTGAAATTTGAACTAAAATGCCAACAGCTACAAGATCAAACCAGAGCACAAGTAGACATTCAGAGAGATCTGAATTTAGGAACTCATGTTCCCAGCACACATTAAATATACCGAATTACTCTAAAATAAAATTCTAGCCAATTAAAAAATTATGACTACTTTATGCTCCTTGATTCTAAACTAGGATTGGAATCAGCACTTCAACGAATACAAGCAAAAAGGGGAATCTGTCAAGCACAGGTAAGTCACTCATCTGCAAATAAATGGTTTCATACTATAACATGTCATGATCAAATGGCCTTATCAATAGAGATCAATATGTACCAAAAATGAATTGAGAAGATTAATTTTTGTACAGAATTGTACAAAAATCAGAAACAGAATGGCAGAGTAGCACAGGCGAATTGTACAGAGAGTTTACCTGAAAAAACTTGGAAAATCGCAAGGGAGATGGCATGGGAGGTTGCTTTGCTGCTCCATTGGAAGAACTCGTTGCCATTGTCAAAAAACCCTCTGCAACTCAAACACTGAAACAATGTCCAAAAAAGTCAAAATTTCAGACTGAGTCCTCTATATACACAAATTGTTAAATTACAAAGATTTTCAAAACCAAATCTAGTAACTAGTAACAACATGCACTTTAACAACATCGGAAAGAGAAAAAGAGAGTGAGAGCTAACAATGGACCTGATTGAAACTCAAGCAAAAAACAGACAAACACAAAACCCCAAATCACAGATCTGATCCAAACCCTCAGTGATCAGCCAACAATTTATAGAAGAAAGAAGATCCAGGGGTTGGAAATTTCCCACCAAACGGTAAATTAAAAATTTGATTTTTAAATTAGTTAATTCCACACCCAACAATAATTTAATAGAAAAAATAATTTAGGGATCCTTCAAACTCACGGAAAGTTAGAAGTGAAAGGTCCAATGCAACGGCGACGACACAAAAACAAAAGGGTGGCATCATACCAAACATTGAAGAGTTAAAAAAAAAAAAAAACAAAAATAAAAGGCCAAAGTGAAACTGAAAGACATGTATTCATATGTAAAGTATGAAAGCAAAGCATAAACATTAAGTAAAGGGTACATGCAGCTGTTGAGGTTGATGACTGTGTTGAAGGTGGCTTTTGAAACTTGAACTGAACGAGAGATTTGGGTGTCTGTCAGAAGTGCGTGTACGAATATATCAGGTTTTGTTACAGTGTTCTGTACTTGTCAGGTAACTTTTACAGTATAGGATAAGTATCTGTTTTAGCAGAAGACATTGCGTAACACGATTATTCAGACGAATTTCTAATTATAATTATCCAAAAACGTAAGTAATACTTATTTTATATATGTGTGGTAAACTAATTTTACCTTATTTAATAATATCATTTTCAGAATATCTTCCAATGTGTATATTTTTAATGACCATTTTTTCGTAACGTCAAGTTTAAGTTAAGAATAGTTTTAAAAAAATATTTTTAATTAAAATAAATAAAATTAAGTAATACTTATTAAAATTTTGAGCTAATATAAAATTAATTTTATTTATATTTAAGTGACAGAGCTTAATAAAAAGGCATGTTTCCTTGAAGGACATTGACTATGGTTTTCAACACATCTTTATTTGTATTTATTTTTCGCCCCCTTCAATAATAGACAAGTGAGAGAAATACAACAAAGTAAGTGATAAATAAGGGAAACTGCTCTAAAATCAAGAGATGTACTTTAAAAATTAAAATAAAATAATAAATAACTTATACCATTAATAATTTTAAATTATGATGAATTTGATTATACAATTAATAATTTTATAATATGGTACTTTATTATCTAAAATCAATCGTTCATGTTAGAGTGAAAATCGGATAAATTTTTCTCTCAATAATTTATAGGAAAGTTGAATTTCAATCTATTTTTGTTATTCCATTGCCATAACTCATTTTGAAGATCTGATTCTCCAAGAGTTTAAGTCTAGTCCACTGTAGTAAATAAGTCTATTTATGTAAATAATATGATAAATAGCTTTTGTAGTGACCTGTACAATGAACATCCATTTTAGTCAATACTGAGATATGACGTGATATTTACGTGAAAGATGAGTCTCTAAACTGGAGATTTCGTATGAATTGTAATGACCAATATAAAGTAATATTCATTAGAAAACTTTTTTCTTTGAAAAAATAATAGAGTGGTATTAGTTATAATTTTTATTTTTTATATTAATTTTATTTAAAATGTATTTTTTTAAGAAACTAAAATTAAGTTTACATTTATAAAATAATATTTTATAGTATAGAAATTATGGACCCATTATATTTCTTTCGTATTTATATGAATTAAACAATATAACTATTTTTTTCTTCTACTTCATTTTCTTTATTTAATCCCTATTACCAATCTAAAACCTAAATATTTTATGTTAATCTTTATAACAAGAGATAAAACCTTTTTTAATTTTAATAAAAAGAATACCAACATTTTTAAAGTATTACATTTTTTGTGAATATTTTTAATAAGAGATAATTTTGTTTAAAATAAATTAAATATTGTTCCTATTATTAATATTTACATTTATTATTCATAATATATATATATATATATAAGGCTGAACATTGTTTTTCTTTTTTGTTATTTTTTTTATCTTGTGTTATCGTATATTTGATTTAGATCAAATGATTTGATGAAACATTTTTATAAAAAAATATTTTATATTTTTTCTTTCTTAATATATATATATATATATATATATATATATATATATATGCCATGTAATAAATACAAATATGAGAGAAATTACGATTATATAATATTTTTATACTAGTCCATGAATTATAACAAATTATGTTTAGTTTTTAATTAATTTGGTAAAAATGAATTTAGTCACTTATGACTTAATCCGAGTATTATTTCGACTTATAATCACTCATAACTGACTTTATTCAAGTATTTTTTTACCACAATCACTTATAACTTAACTAAGTATTATCTAAATAAGTCATTTGTGGCTTAAGACAATTACAAGATTTAAGTAATCAAAAAATTATAATTATACTTATTAGAGAATGTAACATCTTTTCAAATATAAAATGTTAAGCTCTCTACTAGTTTTAGTTGATTTAAGGCATATGGGTTTGGAGTTCATTTCCTTTTATGGTCATTGAATAACTTTGAATTCTCTTTATTGTTTTCTTCTTTTTTTAGGATCATTATTTGCTTTAAAAGTTAAAAAACATTAAATGTATTACATGCATTTTTAATTTCTCATCTTCTTTGTACAATCTCTCTAATAGTTAGCAATGGTTATTTTTTTTGTACCAAAATCTTTAAACCAAACAATGGTAAAAATACACCTGGTAAGATTTTAAGTTTCAGAAATATTTTTATATTTTAAGGTTAAACAAATAATTTTTCATCTTCTAAAGATAAAAAAATAATTTTAAAGAACATAAAATCTTATATTTTAAGGATAAAAAAAATATTTTTTTATCAACAATATATTTTTATTAATATTGTATCAATTTTTAATTAAAATATTTTGTTAAGTTGTAAAAAATATTATAACTACGTGAATCTTATAAATTTTTGTATTGAAAATCTTATATGACTACTAGAGATAAACTAGAGATAAAATTTTTCCATAATTTATAATTTTTCAATAATTTAGTGAGTTCAAAACTTCACCTTATAATTATTTTCGAAACACATTTAAGCATATAACGAATTTTTAAATTTTTAATAAATTAAAATTTGTAATAAGATAAATTAAAATAATTATTGTCTTTATGTGTTAAATTATTGCACTATGCTTAATAATTAAAACTTAATTGTAATTATTAATTTAAATTACATTACTGTATATTTACATTCTTCAATGAATATAATAAAAATAATAATTTTTTAAACTATTTTTATTTTAACTTTTAATTAGAGAAAAAATGACTATCAGACCAACTCGCTTTGTCTTGCCAAACAAGACAACGGATAAAAAACGAACTAACTGATTGAAACATCAAACCCAACCTGTGGTCATGGTACTCTCTGCCATTCCTAATTCATATCCAAGTTAGAATTGTTTTTCAAAGTTTTTCTACTAAAAATATAAAAATCTCTCAAAAGCTTTTACAGTTGTGTCTAAATTGATTTTGGTGTGAGCCCACCTGCATTCATCACTAATTGAATTGAGAGGATCAAACAAAATCTACAAAACCAAGAAAAGGATTTTACAATGTAGCTGTTCAAGCCATAACTGGATTGTTTAAAGAATCTGAAACAGTTCACCTTTACTGTTCGGAGCTTTGGACAACGCCAGCTCCAAATTCAGAAACACATTCAAACTAGATGTGTCCTCTAAAAATTTATTCAACTAGGCAAACAAAACTAATTTGGCCAATCTTGGGTTATGGGGCTAAAAGACGACTACGAGGATCGTAAATTCCAGCACCAACAGCTATGAAAACCCAAAATACGAGAAAACTTATGACAGCCTTTCTCAACAGCTGGTCAGAATTGCTGACTTGGCGGTCATCTAACTCAATGGATGGCAGTGATGGCAAACCCCCATTGTCACTGATATCCTGCTCCCTATCTATTCTGCTTGTCCCGGTTGAATGAGGTTGCAGCATATCCCAGTTGCCAATTTTAGAACATCTCATGCAAGTGCATCTTCCTCCAAGATATGATGGTGGTGTCCGAAAATTCTCAAAAAGTTCTTTCCGATATATCTCTCCCCCTAATTTCAACTTCTTCTTAGTAGCTGGCTTTAAAACCTAGATTCGAAGTCTTAAATTAGTGCATTTAAATAAAGCAAAAATTTTACAACGGTAATTTTTCTAAGAAACAAGAAACTGAGAATGTATATCTAGATTTGAGAGGCTCTAAGGATAAATGAAATTGCATTTAATGCAACAAGCCATGCCATGCATATTCTACATGAGCATCAACTTCATGACTACCTTCCCTATTGCTACTTTCTTTGTTATTGTAGCCTAAAAAACAAATGGAAAGGAAAGTTTACCTGAATGAAAGTCTGGGCAATAACACGAACAATTGCTGGCAGTCGGATGACAAACAAACAACCAAGTCGATTAGGAAAGTAATCTTGCAGAAGGGAGGAACAAGATCTCATCATTTTCATGGGAATTCTCAATGGAGATAACCCTTCACAGTCCACCAATACTGCAATTTGAGGGTTGTCAGCATCTACCAAGTGCAAGACTCCGTATTCTACCTGTGAAACTGAAGGACAAACACTGATTTTAAGATAAACGTAAAGCATGAAACCAATAGAGCAAATATACAAATTAAATTGCTACAGACAGAGATACAACATGTTCAAAAAGAAAAACATACTAACTGCCTGAGCAAACTTAAGTCTATCTTCAGACGCCAAAGAGCGACAAGCTATCCCAAGCCTTACAATGAGGCAAGGTCTGTGCAAAACATCAAATCCATGCCAGAACACCATATTTGACCACATTTCCAGCTCTTCTCCTGAAAGAAATCTGTAACTCTCCCGCCACCGTATTGTCTTCTTGATTGAGGTAAGGAAGCATGAAAAGTCATTATTAGAAGCTGCGTAAAATCTGTGGAGCTCATCATCATTGATTCTGCATAAACACTACTAAATCATGGTCCGCTGCAACAGGAGAAACCAAGAAATATGCAAGTAAATATGCTATTGCTATCTAATAAGGCTGCACGGCCAGGACTTCAGAACTTGACCCAAAATATACAACAATACAAGATCAGAATGAGAATACATAAACAATTGGCCTAAATTTAGCAATCATTATTAATGACTGGATCTATTACTATACTGTTAAGTATTGAATAGCCATAAAACTAAGAAGTTGGTGCACATGCATATCCAAAGCGATTATATCGACTATTATTCAATTAGTAAGGATTATTTAGAAAAGGAATGCTAGGTACATGCTCTCTAATACAGTGTTTTTAATACACTCTCTTATTGGTTGAAATTTATTGGAGAAAAAATCACAATCTTTTGTGGATTTCACATCTTAATTAATCTCTCATGATTTTTCAGTTTTCAAAAAAAAATTAATCAATAGTAGAGTGTACTGCTAGCAGTCCTATTATTTCATATATGTTTAGTTTAGTGAAAAGAAACAAAAACACAATAGTTGAGTTACTGATATATGCAACTTTTTTTTAAAAAAAAAAGGGTTAAATTTCAAAATAATTGTCATTGTAGGAACATCAAATAGCCGATTTTTGAAATAGAATTATGTGAAAATCATATGTAAGTGTTTTTTATTGGAATGGTGTATTTATGCACATAACAGAAACCATCTATACCTCTCCGGCAAACTAATCCCTTGATTTTGCAGCTCTTGATTAAGTAGAGTCAACCAGTTTTCATATTCTAAAACTTCAGGATCTATCTCACTATTACTGCAAAAGGAAAAAAAAATAAAATTTGTAAGACTAAAGAAACTTGCACAGGAGAAATTATGGACATGGAAAGCTCCAAATAACAATTTCATACTTATCCTGAAAAACACGCAGGGCATAAGAAGCATTTTATTCACCTCAATACTTAATAACAGAACATAGTAATTGTGTAGGAGATTCGTATGTATGGCGTGTGAAACATTGAAAGAGCTGATTAGGGGACAGTCCTTCACATGTTTGCCTCAATAACATCAATATCCTACTTTACTTTCTGATAAATATATCAGAGGCCTCTCAGGCAATACTTTTCATTTGAACATAAAATGCAACAGAGAAATAATAAATGAGAGGCATAATTTTGAGCGAGGGGAAAATATTGTTCATTAGATGTTACAAGGAAAGGTAAAGATTAAAATAAAAAGTCACGCAAATTTTTGGCTATATGACTTTAAGTAACCTTTGACCGTTAGCATCCATGTATAAGGTTAACATTTTATCTCCTCACTCATAAAAACAGTTCTCATACTAGTCATATCCCCTATATTAGTAGAATCACAGTGCAGCGAACTTAGCAAGTCATTCATGTTGAAACAAGAGTAATACAAGAAACGCACACATAATTTTACTGCAACAAACTTTAGGAAACACTTCCAAGGAGTAGACCCAAAGCAAAGCGACTACTAAATCAGACTGCATGGTTTTTATGTTCAAGTTATCTCTGAAAATTCTAGGTAGGAGAAAATTTGCAAGATTAGTATAGGAAACAGAAAAATAAATAAATAAAACTGTTTTCACTATTTCTGTATAAATCTTTGCAAACAGGAAATGTGTCTAAAACAGAGTGGCAAATTTGTAAATGAAAAGAGAACAGAAAATAAAAATACGGATTAAAATGAAGTAAACGTGTCCTCAGTTTTTCCAAATGAAATATAGGGTCTACTTTGTAAATTTTCCCACGAACACTTTTAGGAAAAGAAAACAAGAAGAAAAAAGTGAAATAAATATCCCCACAAGCTAAAATTAACTTATGTATGAGTTAAAAATCATCTTTTAGAGAAACTAATATGAGAAAACTTCTACACATTAACGCATATGTTAATATTAGTTTATGGAAAAACTAATTTCATTTTTCCTTCGTACTTTTCTATTTTAGAAGTTCTTATGAAGAAATTTACTCGAACAGACCAATAGAATAAGAAGGCATAGTTAGACTCTTAATCCTGCAAACTGCACCAAGTTTGAAACAGAAATCTGCTAATTTCTTTTTTTTTTGTAAGTTGTAGAAGTTGTAACAGTGTTGTCGAATCATAATTAAACTTTCATTTTGAACAGTTTTATTGATGGGTTATTGTATTCCCATACCAGTACACTAGTACCTCACACTAAAACAGTCATTTTATGAACTGTAGAATAATGTTTCCGCATCACCACAAATAACTTTCAGAAGCATAGATTACAATGAATCAACTAAAAAATCAGGAATCTAAAGGAAACCTGGCAAATATAATGATGACCATTGGTCACAAATCCTATTACCATTAACAAAACTATTCTGAATGGCATTACAGATCTAGTCAATGTAGGATGGCTCCAATGCTTTCGTTAGTTGTTGTTTATCAGTTATTTCACTGAAGCTAAATTTATATCTGCAACTTTATCATCTTTTAAGCAGATTAATGTCAGAGAATTCTAAATTACAAGAAATAACCCTCTACTCTAGCATTATGGACAGAAAGGTCAGTGATAACTCAGATGCTAACTACGCATCATGAAGCTTCTAATCATATACCTCGTATTCAAAATAGGCTGTGCAGGAGATAGTTCGGCCGATACTACTTCAGAATCAGGATCAGCAACACAATCTGACGTTCCATCACTACATTGTGGTTGATCAGTAAAGACTGTAGCAATCGAAAGAACTAAAAGTGGTCTTGAAAGTACCTGGTAATAGAGAAATTTAGTAGCTATATGTTTCACAAATATTGCTAAACATAAGATATTAGTAGAAGAGGTAAAAAAGAAAAATAAACAGAAAAGAGAAAATTCCTTAATTTGGTCCTCCTTTATCTTAATAGTAACGGGGGCCTAGGGAAATATCAAACAGTACATCTAATGATTGCTAACGATGACACAATACTAAAAGCATGAAGCTCTTAGAAAATCCATATGCATAATCTCTACAGAGGAAATACCAATCCTTTTTTAATATAAAACAAAAATGAGGAGGAAGAAAATTACATTTGAGAAACTTTCCAAATGAACATAATACATTGAAGCCACTAATAAAATGTATTCTCAAATCCCAAACAAAGATCTCCTAGAATCTGACAAATACAGATTATGTGAACCAATTTCTAAAACTTAAAAATGATGTTCCAAGCTAATTCACATTTACAGTAATGATTTTCCTGAACTATCATATTCCACTGCTTTAAAATTACATTCAAATATAACTTTTATGAACCCTTCAGAAATTAGTAATCACAAACCTGCATGCTCTTCACCAAACCCCTGAAGGGTGCCCACCTCTGAATCCATTTGAAAGGTGGATAGACAAGGATTTGTAGACCCTGCAGGCCTCGCCATACACACGGGCATTTACTCTTGGAGAACCTCCTCACGGTCTCTAATGCAGCAACTTTGAGTAAAAAAAAAGTGGCACGACCCACAACACTGCTTCCAAAGTCACCATGGGTAAATGACACAAGTTGTTCATAGTTTCTCTGTGCGAAGCCTTTAGGCCGTGATGCAACCAGAAGGTTTTTGTACGTATTTTTCCCAGTGATCACACTGCTTTCTTTAGAATTAGTTCCCATACTCGAGGTAGAATTATCAACCCTATCTCCCATGTAAACTGAAGGCATGTCAGTTTCCCTAGCACACAGAAGAACATAAAAGTATCTTCAGTTTTAGATGCAACAACAACGTTTGGTCTGGATAAACAAACTCCTTTAAAACACTTGTAAAAGAAGAAAATAAACAGATAAATATATTAAATTTCTCTATAAACTAAAACCAACTTACGTATCTTAGTTATCTCTATATGATCCTCTGCATCCTATACAGAAGTTAAATGCATAAGTTTATATTTTACAGAGAAGATTAATTCTTTCATTTTCCTTCTCACTTTCCTAACTTATAAATATTTATAGAAAATTTAATATATTGTACAAGTGCCTATAGATTTCACTTTGAAGAAATTTTCGCCTTAATATCATGCAAAATATCTTCGGAGTGAAATCTAACTGTAACACTAGAACATTCTAGTTCCAATATCCTCATTAGTAGACAGTAAAAGAGAACACGAAATTATTGCACGGTTTTTATTACAAGCTGCAAGCCTACATCTACATAGCCGCAATGAAACTTACCACAAATCCAATACACCAAAATAACTCTGCAAAACTTTTTAAATCAAAATACCAAACGTATCACAAAATAAAACGTGAAACATGAAGGACAAAACGAGTAGCCTCAAATAAAGCGGATTAGCGTTGTAATTAGCGAAGTTAAAAATAAACAATAGAAGCAGAAATAACGATGTGTGAATATATAACGACGCTAGAAATAATCGAGAGAAAGGATGTGACAGAAGCAATAGAAGCAGAAATAGTTGTCAATTGGATCCGAAAGTGATGAATATTGACCTGAAAGAAACGTGTGAGTGTGAAGGTTGGGAGATTAGGAATGACAGTGAAAGTAATGTGATGAATTTTCACTGATGAAGGTGTAAGGTTGTTGATCTTCGTTCGTCGCCGATTTTCACCGAATGGTCCTTCGTTGATTAACTTTCCGAGTTGGTTTCGTCGCAGTGGAAGATCGTTGGTTTGGGAGAGGGAGCGCAACTGAATCTGATTCTGAGACACTGGGTGGCTACGTGGACGGTGGAGATGCGTTCAATCAGACGTCACTGTCCGTCCATCTGTGATTCGACGATCTTCATCTTTGGACAACAGACAGGCCAAACGCAGATTCTCGTTTGTGTTTGACTTAAATTAATCAATAATTGATAACGTGAATCATATGATCGTTTAAATTTCATAATTACTAAAAAATATTAGAGTGAAATTATTAAAATTATAATATATTTAAGTGTTTTGGTCGAGAAACGATCAGATCGAATTAATTGTAATGGGTGTACTTTGATTTAATATTTGATGTACATTTAATGAAATTAATTTTATAATGATTAAATGTGTATTTAAATAATTTAATCATAAATTAATGTTAAAATAGTTTCTGTAATGTGTGAAATTGATTTTGATGTTAAACTAAATGAAACTCTTAAATGTCTTTAAATTGCTTGTAAATGTAATTTTTTTTTTTACAACACACATGGTAAAAGTAATTAAAACAATAAAAGAACGTGTGATGTTTTCCTAATCAAATTAAATGTATGTTCAATCTATTGAGAGAGAAGTTAATTCAATTTATCTCTCAACAAATTTAATATTTAATTTAATTATTTAATGTTAAAAAAATCATTTATAAACTATCAAAAAAGATTAAATTGAAAGAGAGATTATAATTAAAATGGAGAAAAACATAGGAAATTACTTAAATGTTGATTCTCAAATTCGCATTTTTAAAAATTATTACTCGCCAATTTTGTCAATTGAACTTAATTATATTTAACAAAAATCTTATTAATAGAATAAACAGCATTTACCTAATAAGGTGTTTATCTCCTATTTCTTTTTATTAAGTGTACTTGATTAATACAAGTCTTTAAAAAATAATTATTTTATATAAGTCAGATTTCGAAAAAATTCAACATAAAACACGAAAAAATTTAAAAATATATTTTTTTCGTAACACTTCAGAATTTAATGTGAAATTATAAGAAAATTAATCTAAATGAGTTTAATATTCCATACCAAAACAAAACAAAAACAACTCAACAAGAAAAAAAAAATGAGATTTTGTTCTGTTTTAGAGTGGATTTTTTTTTCTTCCTTGATATTTTTTTATATGTTTCTGTATTTTAAAAATTCCGGAATTATATTTTGTTTCACATTGAAGTTGTTTTGAGTTTTATCGTGAACTTTGAATATTTACTTCAAATATGTTTATGGTAAATCTTATTATCTAATTCTTCCGCTCATAATTTATTTTTCATTTTTATCGTACTATCTAATATATCTAATACATGTATATATAATTACTCGATTGTCTAAGTGAGATACTATAATACTTATAATTATTAGATTATCAACTATACTAAAAATACAATATTAATATAAATAACACTTAAGGTCCTAACTAAACCAATTTGATAAATCTTAGTTAAAACTACTGTCGAAGTTCGAAGAAATCTATGATTAGATAAGTGTGATTAAATTATAATTATTAGCTAATGACTTTAATTATTATTTTTTTAAAAAAAAATATTTCTTATTAATTTGAAATATACCCCTTACCCATTAATATCAACATATAAAATATAAAAAAAAAACATTAAATTAAGCAGGTATTTCAGTTAAAAAAATTATTTTTACAAAATATTCAAGCAAATATCTATTTTATTGTGTAAAATTACTTATTACGTATTATAATAACATACATAAATGTAATTTACTTATTGCACTAAAGCATTTTGACAAAATTTGAAATCATTAATTATTAAATGTAATATTTTTATAATAATTGTGTTACAGAGACACACACCACGCACTCCCAAATCAATCATAATTTTTTTTCTTATCACAGTTATATATTATTCCCTCTTCTATAATTTTCTTTGTCATATGTGAACTAGTTTTTGCTATCCACAGATCAATAATCAATTACAAAAATAGCAGTTAATTCAGAATTCTGGCAGGGCAATCCATATATACTGGTTTAACTGAGTCACCATTCAACTAAAACCTGAGCTAAGTTACATTACATAGCAGCATTTCGTTTTATGCTCTTCAATAAATTTCAGTGTAATGTGACAACGCGCATGGACTCCACGTGGAGGTCTCATACGAATTGCCACGTACATGAAAATTGACTCACGAGATTGGGAGAATAAAACTACGAGTGCGAGGGTGGGGAATTGAACAGAGATCGATCACACATCAAATAATAACGATGGCGACGAACCAGAAACCGGTTTTTGGGTACGTGGTGCTTTACGTGAAAGACGTAGCCGCCTCGGTGGCGTTCTATTCCAAAGCCTTCGGCTATGACGTTCGTCGCTTAGACGAGTCTCACAGGTTAAATAATGTGATTATGTTCATATCCAGAATTAAATTACGAATTTTACGCAGAGTTTATTTAATTAATTTGAATTTAGATGGGGAGAGTTGGAAACGGGGAACACAACTATCGCTTTCACTCCGATTCACCAGCACGAGACCGATAATCTGACCGGTAAGGTCCACAGCTCTGGATCCGGCGGAGAAAGGCCACCCATGGAGGTTTGTTTTGTTTACTCCGACGTTGATGCTGCTTACAAGGTAAAATATTGTTAATTATTGGTTAATCCATAGACATTATGTATAATTAATATAATGAGTTGGTTTGATTGATTTTTGGATTGAATGGATCAGTGTGCGGTGGAGAATGGAGCGGTGGCTGTGAGGGAGCCTGAGGAAAAGGAGTGGGGGCAGAAGGTTGGGTACGTCAGAGATATTGACGGCAACGTCGTCAGAATGGGAAGCCATGTCAAACCACCCAAATGATTCTTCTCCCTTTGTTTTAGGTGGACTTCGAAGAAACTGGGAAATGTTATGCCTTTTACGTTAATTTTGTTATGTATGTGTTTTACGGTCACTAAAGAATAAAATTGCTGTGAACTAAACCATGCAATGAATGGACTTTTCTCACTTGCAGATTCTTCCTTGTAAATGGTTCAACTTGCAGAAATTTTATTCATATGATTTTCTACACAATAATAGATTTCTTTTATAAAAGATGAAGAAGCTGACATTTACTATTCTTACCGTGTCTGCACATACTGTTCATGGATTTTCATGCTTCAGATTTACACTAATTAATTTGATCCAGCGAATCATATGACAAGTATGTACTACGAATGTGTATTAATGTTTTTCTTAACATCCCTTTTGGGTTAGTTCTCTACCTTAATCCCCAAAAAACCACAGGAAATGGAAAATTGATTTGAAAAAGCTAATAATACCTCCTTCGCTCGAAGGGAAAGTCTCGAGTAGTAACAATCATTATTAGTTTTATAACTTTTTCTGTTATTATTGTGGTTTGATACCGATTGAGAGGATTCTTGAATTAGTAGAAAATGTTAATGATTTAGGGTCCTTTGGAGTGTATATAAAAGGTAAAGGTCAACATTACAGAGTAATTTAAAAGGTAAACTGTGTTTCAATTTTAGTATCGAAAAGAAAAGAAGTCAACCCATGATACTAATTTCAGAAACTAAAGTTATGCACACACTTCAATTGCACCTAACGATATCTGCATGTGTTACTAGATTAATTTATAAAAACCATAGTTCCTGTAACAAGAACATGCTTCACATAGAATTCCATCTGCTAGTACAATTCAGACGACGTTCGAACACATATGGTTAGCTAACTGAGCAGTGATTAGTGATTCCAAAACGTAGCACTAAAATCCCCGTCTCCCGTTGAAATGTTACCATTTTGTACTCACTAGACCCTTAAACTACAGAGGGAAGTATGTATAAATTGTGTCTTGACGAACCATACCCTTTATTTTGGTCAATATCTATAAAATTGCGTATTCCTAGTTTGAGATTACCCAAGAACAAATCGGGAGAATTTTCACCATTAAGAGCACTTTCTTCGCTATTCATATATTATCAATCAACCAAATTCAACCAATCAGAACTGAACTTCTTGAGAGCCAAGTACTGGTCAGTGCAAAATCAACAATCACAATAGGGAGAAGCAGAACCTAAACTGGAATATAAACCCTTCTTTAGATTTGAAATCCAAATATAAACTTCTGCAAATGAACAAAGTAAATTTCCAATAAAGAAGTCAAAAAACCGGCCAAAGCACTTAGAATACAGTTTGTTTTCCAAGTTATGAGAAATGGCCATTCACAGAACATGGGACTGAAGAAAGGAGGAATGTGGACAAGTTCCAATGCCATTCTTATACGCAGCAACAGTAACAGGTGAACCAATCCATTACACATTATATGTCCTCCAGTTCACAAAACCAGTATGAAGGGTCGCCGACAAATCACAACATTTCTTGTGACTTCCTTACACATCGGCTCACCTTTTTCTTGAAATCATCTCTCCTATCTCTCCACTCCTTCTGCAATACCATATCATACACATCAGAACAAACTCAACAGAAATCCACAACTATATATCAAGGATGACAGGAAAAAAATACCACAAAAAAAGAATTCGGTCGCCCCACGCAAAGCATTTCAACCAGTAAACATATTGGCAATGGTAATGTGAAATTCCCAGACAAAAACGTCTAAGAATCGAACAGAAAAATACATGCTAGCTTTTATAGTAAAAAAAAGATATCACGAAAACCATCACAACAGGGTAAATACAAAACCAAATATGGAAATTTGATTAAAATTGATATCCCACCAAAAAAACTTACACCGGGTACTCGTTATTAATGTGGACAACATAACGATTGCATACTAAACTATGAGAAAAACTCAGATTTTATTGGCTTCTGTGCTTCAAATGTCTGAACCTCAAGATTAAGGATTTTGTACGGACCAGAGGGATAACTAACCTATTAAACCATCATATTTTTAGCCATTGTACTTAATTAAGAAAATGGAGACCGTACCTTGTCACGAGTTACATAGTTTAAATATCTTAGGTCCATCAACCATACAAAACATTTCAGAAATTTTCTCAGATGAGGACATTTAGAGGGATGACTTCAACACATTAAATCTTAACATTTGGCCACCGTATTTAGTAACTACTGGAAATTGAAGATCACACATTGTCACAAGGTACGTAGTTTAAGTATCTCGAGTCAACTATACAAAACAATGGAGATGAAGGTGGATGAAACAACCTAAGTGTTATATGTGACTAAAAAAGCACTGCTTCAGCTTAAGGCAAACGTTTACGATGTTGGGTGAAAGTCAAGAAGAGAATAAACTCAATGTAACAAAGATGAGAATGTTGCTTTGGATGGACAGCTAGACATTGGGGGAGTTAGAATACAACAGCTATTGAAGAAAGTAAGGAAGAATCTCACCTAGACCATCTGAAAAAAGTGCTTAGAAGACAGATAGCAACCCCAATTAGGAGAGTTGATCATGTGGTTGTTAACCCTATTTCTTGAGGAAGACAGAGAAAAGACTTGGTGGCTGTTATTTAGTAACTTGTGGAAGTTGTTCATGCTTAGAGAAGAAAACTATTTCTTTAGTTCATTTTTGCCTGATAATTGGAGGACTATATCCTATTCAACATTCTAACTCGGTATCTCACCACTTACACCAACTAGCAATCAAGCTCAAGTATCTAGGAGAACATTTATCAAAACTTGACGCCTCGATGAAAACCTACTGAAATAATTACAGCATATACAGGATCAGAAGTAAAGTAAGGCAATTGGTTTACAGTCCATAATAATATAGAAATAACTAACTACAAAAGACAATGTACTATACCAGTTAACTGTGCTTCATCAGCATCTAATGAAATTCATACTAACATTTTCTTTACTAGATACAAATAAGTACCATATGACGGGAAAGACATGTAGGTTGCAGTAAAACAATCTAGTAAATAAGAAACGATGGTCAAACTTACTGCAGCTTCAACATTTGCAGGAGATTCATCATTAGGGCTGGAAAGCATTGATATGATACTCAACACTATACTCTCTACCTGCAAGATAACAAATATATTGAAATATTAATACATTTGATTTAAAAAACTTAAAACTTCACGAGTGACAAGTATATAAATTTGCTAGTGGTCAACAAAATGCAATACCATTTTGAAAGGACATCCAACAAAGTTATTAATAAGTTCTGACACATTTAACATTTGACATCTTTACAAACATTTAGTTATTTCGTTTGATATATTAAGCTGAAAAGCTACTCAATCTTAGTTTTTCACTTCATAGTTCTTCAAGCCATCCCAAACTTTGAATACTCAAACAACAAATGATCCTTTTACTCCATATTCAGCAGAGACTAATGATAAACATGAAAGATGTAAGTCCAACACGAGTTCAAGCATGGCTTCGCTGTAGTTTCGAAACTGTTAATACCATTTCACCACCCATTCCCAATGCTTACCCAACTATTGTTCTCACCTTAGCAATTGTGATGAGAAAAGTTGAAAAGCCTCAATAAGCTCCTCCACCAATCTCGCTTAGCCAATTATGGATAAGGATTTTCATATTGCCCCTTAAATAATGTCACCATTTCCCCCCTTGAAGTTATGTCATGTAAGCCTCTCTTCAGTTTCTATACATCAATAAACCAATGGTAGAATCCTCCATGCTTAACTTCGCTATTTCTTCCCTAGTGACCCACCCACTAGGGTCATCTCCATTGGAGGATGGCAGTTCCACCATCTTAACTGCAAAAATATGGACTCTATGTCTCGATTATGAACTGTCTGTCTTCTTTTCTTCACAAGTACCCACAAATTTCCCATCTACAACAAAATCTTTAAATCTTCCCATTTCTCTTCCAATTCATCCGGCCAATCACGCATAGTAATCTTTCTCTTCGATAGTCAAAAGAATTCACTCCTTTTGACTGAGCAGGTCACATCAAATTCATAGAAAAACAATTGATAAAGTGAAAATATGTGATATCGAATGGTAAGATCACACCATACAAGAATAAACTCGTCCGTTCACAACATGTCTCCTATTACACAAATACAGCAATACACTTGCAGCCCTAGAGACAGAAATCTACCTCATTATCGTAATTTGTATACAAGAAAATCAATTCCATACTGATAAACTGAGTTCTAAATTATAAAAAATGTTTTAAGAATTGGATTCTGAAACTTTATAGTTAATAAGAAAACCTGTTCCTTACTCAAAGGGCCTTATTTATTGATTTGAAAGATGTTGCAGCCTTACAAAGTGTTTGGTTCCCTTTCACTAATGTCAATTATCAATTCTTAAAAATATTATTGAATGTACGGGCCTTGGCCTTGCACTTTTCAAAGAAATCCTTTACAGATCCCTTTGAATTGGATTTTACACCGACCAACTACCATCACATAATATGTAGGCTACCCCATCTCCAGCACAAACTCCATATATATGAAAACTGTGAGGTTCAACAATCAACTTTTCTTTCAGCGTTTCCAATAACTTCAAAGATCTTTTAGTGGTAAGACCCATCATATGGTGCAAGGAAATTTACAAGGGTTTATTTTCTTCTAAATGCTCGTCAAAGCATTCAAACTTCGCCATGTTGGGCTCTTCAACTTCTGTCTCCAGCAGCAACACCTGATTCAGTTTAATCTTACAAATATAAGTCCAGACCCATATTTTTCATAACATCAAAAACAGACCCCTCTTCCCACCTCTTGAAATTTAGTTTCCAACAAATTTCTGAACCCACCACCCCTATCTCAAAAAGATGCATTGGGTCCACTGTTTTTGTCAGTTGTAAGATCCCCATTTCTGATTAAAACATGCTTGAGAAACTCACCTTATATCTCGTTTCCACCAATATTGCTCTAGAAGATGGAAAATTTATGCAAGTATTTCAACTTCCAAATGCAGAACTCAATCCTTCATTTGTAAGTTCTGAATTCTTCTCATCAATCATCCAGGTGTAGTCATCATTTCTATGCTTGCAAGATGCAACTTTATTTTTTTCCTTCGCATCCTCCCTCAGCACATTAATAAAATGCCCACAAGGTATTGTACTAGATCAATACCTCTCAATGGTCTCACATAAAACTCAAAATTCTACTTGGTAGTTGTTTGCTTCAAACCAAAAAGGTTGCTTAATAGGGATATTGCATTATTGAAGAAGGCAGGAACCTTGTACTAATAAGTCCTTATGACTCCAATGTTCTATTACCACTCTTTCTACTAACACAATACTCCTTGTGTCTCCATTAATCTTAATACCACACTGATCCCCAACATTAAGAATGTTATATTGGAATTTTTAGCATGTAGATCCATTTATGGAACGAAAGCTTAGAAAAAATATCCTTTCAGAATCTTCATGTTGCACTTTATTTTTGACAATTGATTAAAGTTATTAATATTGTCTTGCTCTCTTAAGAGAGGGGAGGAAAGATGCATGAAGAGCTCCATTTTATGACAACTACTTAAACATTGATTTAGCTGCAATGCCAATGATGCAATACAAAATTGATATGCAAACTCCCCAGCAAATAGCCATAATAACATGAACATGGGAAAACCGCAAGGAGAAAAACAGCACAGCAATTGCTTTGCATCATACCAGCTTTTGAAATCTGGAACATGTTTACACACTTTAATTTTAATGTTTTAAGTTTTAACTATATCATTAAACAAGAGCATGCTGGACTTGGATGTATTCAAGATAAGCAAACCACTGAGTTGATTCTTAGTCGTCAACATCCAAGACAAATCATTGGTGTAAAGATGATAAGTAATTTATATTTTCACATACTGTATGAACAGGTGTCCAACGTTCACTTGCAAGCTCATAACCATTTGGATCCTCACCAGGAGGATGAAGAATCGATATGCAAACCCGACCATCAGGATATACTGCAAATTGAACGGCTTTTCATGTAGTTTGTGTCAAGACAAAATAACATAATTAAATAAAACTAAATAATTAAACTCACCATTGGGATGCCATATCTCTGAGGTGAACTTCACTGAAGGTGGACTATTTGGATAATTGGATGGAAAACTCATAATAGCATTGAAAAACCCCCCCTCGCTGTAATAAATTCAACCAGTTGACCAGAGCGAAAAGTTAGTAAAAGTCCAACACTGACTAAGGGAAAGCAAACCGATGGCAACAAAAAACATATACAGGTGAAATGAACAGTTAGTAAAATTCCAACACTGATGAAGAGAAAGCAAACCGATGGCAACAAAGAACGTATACAGGTGAAATGAAACAGGTGAAATGAAACAAACTCAACCAAGACAAATCCTAGTAGTAAACAGCATAAATAGTAATTCAGAAAAGAAGCTTCAGCTTTGAGATTTGAGAAGAATCAAAGCAATTAAATATTAAAGAAACAACAAAAACAGCAATGAATTCTCAGGATTAGAATAGGCAAGAAACGAAGTCATCAAATCAAGAAAACTGTCAAGTGTCAATCAAATACACAATTAAAAAACCATCTTCCCCCCGGTAACCAAACCCCAGAGGAAAGAAAGACAGCAGAACCTAAAAATCCAAACTTGGAATAGAAAATCAATAAACAATTATGTGGGGAGTCTCAAAAGCAAAGGCACACTACAAAAATCAAAAGGAGATTGCTTACTATAGAGTATCTGGCGGCCCAATTATGGTGACACTCCATTCAAAAATGTTGCTTTCATCGACCAAACCGGCGGAGAAGCCGTCGACGGGGTTTTTGCAAAGATCTGCGAGGAAAGGGCAATCAGAACATCGCGGAGAATCCACGCCAAACAGGGCCCTATTATAACGTGAGAATTCGCAACAGAAAAACTAAAAAAACATGAGAGAGAGAGAAATATACCTTTGAGCTGCTTTTGAAGGAGAAGGCTAGCCTGAGATGCCATGGAAGGAGAAGGCAAGAGAAGAGAAAAAGATTGTGTAATCTTTTCAAAACCGACACCTCTTGATTGATTTGAAATTATTTATAACTATGAATGAATATGAATGAATGGGGTTCTTGCACTGCCTGTGATTATTAGAACTTTGTACCACCCATCTATGCTTTGTTCAACCCAACCCGGCCCAAATGCCACTTTCAACTGTTACAATGTTTTTGGTTGAAAAGAAAAAAAGGGTGAGTGAGAAAATGGGCAAAGGTTTCTGATTTTATCTTGGGGAGAGAAACAAAACATACTACTTTATTTTATTGATCTTAAAAATTCTCTACTCTGGTTATATTGTAATTCAACAAAACCATGGAGTGTGCATCAAGGCAAAATGCTATGTTGGAAAATCTAGAATTTGTGAACAATACAAAAAGAAAATCTCAATAGGTTATATGCTTGTGCCAAAAAAAGAAGTGATGGCTGAAATGTTTATAAAAAAATAGAAAATTCATTTTTTTTCTCTTTTATATTTTACTCTTACATATTAAAAAAATATGTTATTATTTTTGTGAAATAAATTTTTTAAATAATCTAAACAAAGAGTCTATTATTAAATTAACAGTCAATTGGATCAAGTTTGTGCATTTTTTTTATTATATTTAACCTAATCTAACTTAGTTTTAGTTTTAATTGGGTTCGATTGGATGGAGTGATAGGTTTTAAAGATTTTTTGTACTGTATAATTTCAAAACAACTTTTTTTGTAGTTTTAGAATTATTTTAAAAAATATATACTCTCTTATTTAATAATTGAATACTTAAATATTAAAAAAACACACATTTAATTAATAAAATAACTAAATATTGTTACTGTTTATTAATTAATAGTTTTGATATAATTATATTAAATTTTTATTTATCCTATAAAAAAGAATGAATTAAGTTAAGTTGAATCTGGTTAAGTAAAATTTAATTCAAGTTATTTTGGTTGCATTCTTAGCCTGTTATTAAAAAAAACATTATTATTAATATATTCTCTTTTGAGAATTATTAGAAAGAAATATTTTATGAATTTTTATATTTTATTTTGAAATGATAGTCATTAAGGTTATGATTACATATATATTTTGTATACAATATCAAATAAAACAAGAGTAAAAATTATGATAATTGTTTTAGATTCATTAAGATTATATTACTCACTTCAATGTAATAAAAATTTCACTTTTTAATGAAATCACTATCCATTTTATGGAATAAATGTTTACATTTTTACATACTTGTATATAGAATAACATTATTCATTATTTTACTCAAAGTCCAAAAGTGTATAGATCGACTTGAGCTGAAGATTAAAAACAAAATTATACAGTTAAAAATAAGTCTATTAAAGATTGCATATGTTCATGTGCAAGAAAGATTAAGCTCAGCTTTCTGATAACTATGCTAGATTTGCTTTAGGTTGGGAATGATTGAGAGGTTTGTCCTAAGAGTTACAATGCTAACAATATCTGTATATACATCTTAACACTCAAGTGAAAGTAAATGTTAGGGTTTTATTTCTTTAAAAAAAAAGTTTCAGGGTAGAAAATTGTTAAAAATATTTTGATGCTATTGTAACAAAGGGAAAATGGCAGTGGGCACAAAGAGTAGACTTTATATTACAAAGAGTAGTCTTGATATGAATCAAAAATAGTAATTTTTTTAAGTAATATTATACAAAACTGTTTACTTTAAATTCCTGTGATATATTTTTGACACACATTAATATATAATACATATCTATGTTTATAATACATTCAAATTCATCCCCATATAAAGAAAAGTTTTGCTAAATGTCATTTTTTCTGGTATTTTTTTCAGGATACCTACCCTTAACTATTTAATTATAGAAAGTTATCAATCTCATCAAATTTCAATTTAAATTCAGCTCATGTGAGAATTAGATTTTTCAGAATTAGTTAGAATAAGTAATTAATAATGGAGTACTTAAACTATAAGAATATTTGATATTTTTTAGTCCTCTCACATATATAAAAAATAATAACAATAACAACAACATTGAATTCTATGTTTGATTTTAATTTTGTTATATATGTGATTTTAATGGATTTAAGAAAGGTCATATAGATACTAATGTCGTGGATGACAATTTATTAGTAGCTCTCTTGATATTATTTTTCCTTATTTCAACTTCTATCTATGTTAATCTTAAAATATTGATATGTGAGTGAATGATGTAACATTAATTATATGGATGTTAATCTTAAAGTATTTTTATCTTATTCTAAATTATATCATTATTGTCCTTAATTGATGAAATAAAATCATTAGGAATTGGTCGTGGAGTAATATGTTTTAAAAAATAATTAATACATGACACCCTGTCATATAAGGCTTCTTTAGCATAAACAATAATTTTCCTCATAATTAAGGCTTCTTTTGCAGAACAATAATTTTCCTGAAAGGTTAACATCTGGATAAGTCTTTTGATGACTCGGAATATGAAATAAAATAGTTTTTTAAGATGTGAAAGACATTACACGTGCAAACTTTATAAAGTAAATCGGGTAATGATATTAAGGATCAAGTAACTAAATTCTTAATAGCGGAGAATCCAAAACATAAGGATAGAAGAATGAGTGAAGATATTTAAAAAAAAAAATACTTATTTTAGAAATAAAAAATTTGGTCTACCATGACTTAAGTTAAATAAATTCTGGAAGATCATTGTAAAGAAAATGAAGGTACATTGATAAGAAAAGGAAAAACAAACATTCGTTACAAAGATAAAGGAAAAATAAATAAATCAATCAAATCATGGAAATAACCTAAACTTCTTTATCACTAAGCTTCTTTATAACTTAAAAGAATCTTAGACATAAACCCTTAAGAAGTATATAAACTAGATAATATGAGAGCATATGTCACTGACGACAACTCACAACAGGTATTTTTCCCTTCAATGTACACGTTATCTTTGGTTGCTAACAAGAAGAGTTTTTATCAACGGGGAATGGAAATGGTGTTGTGATATAAGAATATATTTTTTAGGTTGGCTATCGAATTTGCTAAAGTTATTTTGTTTAAGAGTAATTTCACTTTTTCAATAATTTCTATAAATAATATTAATTGCTTCATCTCTTTACAATATCGTCTAGTTCCATGTTTACTCTGCAAAATACCCTGGTGGTATTAAGTTGTTCTTTAGCCAACCTTCATGAAACTATTGAAATCAATGTGTTTAAACTTTCTAGTCAAGTTTTGTATTAATTGTGACAAAAATTAATTATAACTCAACTTTTGAAATGAATCGAATTTGTGCTTTCAGTAAAGTTGATAGGCACATTCAAAAAGTTCCTAAACACATCATTACTGAGTAGGTCCACGTTATATTTGGACAGTTTCAAGTAGCCCCTATGGTGACACTACAAAATTTCGCCAATTACAAAACACTGCATTAGATCTAACAATTCAAAATTATGGGAAAGTACAGTCCATATCTCCAATTAACTTAATCCAACCCTTTCAAATTACCACGAAACAAAACCAGTCATTCAAATCAGTTCAAACTCATTTCTATAAATTTATCAGTTCAAAACTAACTAAAAAACAATTTTATTCATCGTAGCAACATATTCTTGTTGGTATCTCATGACACAAGCATGAAAACAAAAATCATGCACTAATCTTGCTGCTGACGTGCCCCCTGCCTCTATCCAAAGAACAAAATCCTACCCAGCTTTCCTTATCGTGGAATCGTAAGTGTATCACCCAACTCATTTCTAGCAAACAATAACAAAATTCTAGCAAACAATAACAAAAACAAGAATATAACAATCAAAACCTGGTAAAAGATAAAACTTTGGATTTGTCAGAAGTAAAAGAAAAAAAGGACCCAAATCACGTGCCATACTGGGTCCCTTTTGTTTTCTCCCATTAAAAAGAATCAAAATCTCGAGAAAGGAGCCGGGTAGGTGGATTGGTCATTGTCTTATCACATTGTACATTCATCACACTCTTACCACTATTGTCCAACTAGTAGCATCTAGTAGCAAGAACAAGAAGATGCAGAAGTATGCAGAAGTTTAGAAGATGCACAGAACCACGAAAACAAAGCTCAAACTTTAACCACACAACATAAATTACAACTTTTTAAGACAATATAACAAAACACGCAACTACACTGAAGAAGAAATTACAAAGATCTCCTTTTTTCTTGTTTCTTTTCGCCAACTTCCCTTCCATGAATATTATTGAAGAGACCAGAGTTGAGTCACCAAACAATGACCCAAACCTTAACAAGGGTTTTAGTCAGTTTCAGTGGCAAAAGATAACCTTAAGTTCATGCGGGGAGGAACACTGGTGCATGAGAGAGGGGTTGTCGTGCGCGTAGGTGAACGTGTTGGGGCACGCGTGCTTGAAGAAGGTGGAGTACACGGACTCACGGCACGTGTGGGGGCTGTTGTAGTGGTTCCTGCAGCAGAGCTCGTCGGTGTGAAAAGCCTCGCACCCGCTCTTGCACGCCACGACGGGTCCATGCACGGCGGGGACACGGTGCTGCAGAACAGGGGGACACGTGGCAAGCAAGTCGGCGCGGCAACCGACCACTGGGCACACGCCTTTGCCCTCGTGCGGGGTTACGGTCATGGGGACGTTAAAGCCGTCCACGAGGCTCACGCCGTAGGAAACGTAGTCGCCGTTGCCGTGGTGGGCTTCCACTTGCGCCAAGGAGGCGGGAGCGGCGCCACCGGCGCCGTTGCACTGGAGACGGCCGCCGCAGTCGCCGCTGGCGCAGGAGAAGGCGGTGCCGGAGTAGGTGCAGCCGGTGCGGGCCCAGACCCGGCCCGACCAGTGGGCATCGGGGACGGGGATGGAGAGGTGGGTGAGGGTGTGGAGAGTGAAGCCACCGCCGGCGAGGACTGGGTGGCCGGCGTTGGGTTGAATGGCTGGCCACACGGTGTAGTTGCAGTTGTTAACGAGGGTTAGGATAAGTGCACCTGTGGGTGAGGTAAGGGTGGTGACAGCGAGGATGAAGAATGAGCATAGAAACAATGAAGGAGCCATGGCTAGTGGTGAAAATGAAAGCATGTGAAAGAAGTTGCTATTTTACACACTTATTTATAGAGTGTTTAGAAGGAAGGTCTGAACGGAGTTGGTGGGTGTGTTACGGAGGGTTATGTTTTTTTACTGTGTGGGACGGAATTACCCTTTCCCTCTGCATTTGAGTGGCGTTTGAAGTTTCTAATTTTGAATTTGGAATAATGAAGAAAAAGGGCAAAATTGGTATAGAAAAAGTGTCCTTTCAACGGATTCTGAAAAGATGGTCTGAAATGATCAGTGGGAAATTCAAACTACCGTTGAAAGCAAAACGGAGGGCCTCGAACTTTCCAGCAACACTTCCCCCATAGTCTTCAGCCAAAACTGGATGAGTAAAAACAAAAACCTTGATTGAAGCTAAATATTTTTATAATTGTGTAAACAATTTAAGTTTAACGTCTAAAATTTATATATGTTTCTTTAATATGTTAGTGTTTCGTTTTTTAAACTTTCAGTATATAACTTGTACAGTTAATTATCATAATTTTTTTATATTTTATTATTTTCCCAAGTGCAAGAATTTATGTTAAAATAGCTACGCTCTACAGAAATAAGAAAATATTTTTTTATACGTTGAGGTAAATGTAAGAAAGCTAGAAATATAAAAAATATGTAATAAAAAAATTAAACGGTATTTAAAAAAATAATGATAGTTTAATAATAAAATAAGTAATTGTGAAAAAATAATAAATGTCTTTAGTTTAAACACGTGATTAAATTCTAAAAGAATATTGTGCGAGAAAAATATTTTTTTATATAGTCGCGGATCATTAAAAATTACGTGTATTGTTGAAGGCAAATTAAAAGTTCTTATGGTAAAAATTGCAAACTTATTATATTTAAAACAGGTAGATGGGTTTTAAAATAAATTATGTAAATATGGTAATCTTAAGATACTTGAGACTAGGCTTAGACATAAGTTGGTATAAGACATGATAGTAAGAAGTTTTCAAATAATGGGGTATCAATAGAAATTTGAATTTTAAAAGAAAACTTCTTTGTTTTTTATTTTGTAACTATTCTTTTTTCAAAAGCAATACCTAGTTAGAAATATACATTAAAGTAAGGAGAAATCGTTTTCTACATATTAAAGAGAAAAAACATGTAAAAGTTTGACAAAAAATCCATACTTTAATCTTTTTTCATACCTTAAAATATATTATGAGCTTAAATATGTTTTTTGATGATTTAAATTATTCTGTTAAAATATGAGTTTTGTGGTGTCAATATCCTTTATGAACCTCTTCCTTTTTAAATCTCCAAACAAATCTATAGATAAGGATAGTTCGTGTTGTTAAAAAAAATAGTTGTGTTTTTTTATATAAATGTTAATAGTCAAATCGATGAAACATGAATATTAATCTTAGATTAAATAGATATTTGTAGGAGACTTGTAAAATATATTAGAATATCAGTTTGATGCGACTGTCTTGAAACTTTTGTTTAAATTGTGTATGTCTTTGGTGAATTAATGGTGCTAGGATTTTTTTAGGGGACTAAAAATTTGAGATTTATAGGATATAATACTTTCATTTAAATTGAGTATGTAAAACCTACACATTATATTATGGTTGTATAAAAGTGGTTAAAATTGTACAGGTGGAAATATTTACATTTACATTTAGGTGAGTTATATTTTTCTAAAGTTTCGGTTCTATAAATTGTGTTAGAAAGTGAAATTGCATACTGTGATAAATCAATGTGTCAGTGACTCTTATACATGTTATATAGAATGATAGTGTTTATTAGAAACCTGAAAATTTAAATTTGATAATCGTTATATTAAAGTTTCACCTTTAAGGATATGATTATATCTACAAATTCGAGGAAAGTTACTTTATGTAAATACTTCAGTTTTTCTTAAAAAAATGGACCCAATCTAATTTCATATTAAAGTAAAAGATTGATGATGTTGATGTTTATATTAGAAGTTCGTCTACAGGAGTATGATTGAGAAGATACTACGTGAAAAATAAGTTAAAAAATGTATTTCATTTTTAGATATTTCTACTATTATTTAAGTGTGATTTTGTATTAAATTAGAAAATTTTGTCAACATAAAAATTCTATATAGTCATGAAAAAATTTAATTAAGAGAAAGTAACTTGATATAATTAATATAATTCTATATAGACTCTATCAAAGTTAAGTGTGTATAAAAATTTATTGTAAATATAATGAATGGATATAAATGAATTAATTTAGATAAGATTATATAAATATTGTAATTGATTATTAATGTATTTGGTGAAGGATGAGAACAAAGGTATTATAAATTACGTAAATTTTATTAAATGTTAGGATTTTATATATTTTTATGTTTGAATATGAAAAATAACATGGATAAAAGAAATTGTTCACATGTATATATATGAAATTGATATATGATATATACATGATAAAATTGGCGTGGCATAGATAAGGTTACCTGCAACATTAACAAATTGATATAAATGATAATTATCTTGATAGCTTGTGAATTAATTAGTGAGCAAATAGGCTTTGATCTTATACAGTCATATATTAGTATATGTGAAAGTTATCAAATTATAAAATGTCATGAAAATAATTAAAATTAAATATGATAGTATTTATTCATATAAATGGATTATATATAAATATATATATATATATATATATATATATATATATATATATATATATATATATTCTCGAATTAACAAAATATTAAGAAATAGTTATTTTAAAAGATTTTTATTTACATTATTGTATAGATCCAATTGAATGGGATGATGAAAAATCTCTTATTTATTATTAGTTATATGCATGTTTCACATATGTTAGGATTTATATAATTACAGGGATGTCATTAATATGTTTGCTGAACTCATAAATAAATTATAAAATAGTATTTTATTATTCTGAACTCCCTCCTTATTTAGGTATCATGTAATTTTTATTGATGACATATTTTTTAAATACTATATACTTATATTACAATTTAAACATTTTTACTACTTAAATATCTTACCTAATACTTTTTATATTAACAACAAAGATTAAAAATATAAAATATGAATTATAGTAATGTAGTACTACAGTAATACTGTTTAACATAGTTATTGGAATATTTTTCTTTTACAAAACTTATATATAATATGGCAGGTATTACAATAGTATTGGTGTTATTCTCGAATTAAGTTTAAAATTTTACTTTAATAATATCCATTTCATTAAACCCTGTATTTGAATTTAACTTTTGTTTAAACATGTAATTGGGTAGGTGAAAAAAGTTCACAGATAAGGACCTCGTAAACAGAGCTTCTTGCAATCTCAAAAAACGTTTTTGTGCTGACCAACTCACAAACTATGTGCATCCTTTTTATATCCCCACAAATTTAGTCCTATTTGAAAATAAAATACTTATTTCTCTGTTAATTTTTGAATTCTTCATTAATGTTTCAACATTTCAACATTATGCTGTGAGTTACATCATGTTAAGTCTGTTTCCATCACTGTTTCAAAATTCAGTATTTCACTGATTATGAATTTTTGTATAACCCCTAAGGGATCAGTGCAAATTTACTCACAAATAGTCCTCCGTATAAATAATTTTACTTTGGGTCTTTTGATAAAACTATTTGGGCTTCATAAATTCATCGGCCGTTTAATCATAGGGTTTTACATTTTGCACCCTCAATAAAATTCTCCTCAAGTCTCACCCTCCTATGATCTATGCACCACATGGTTGGGTAACTTTGCAAAAACTTGTTTTGTTATCCATTCTATGGATTCACATCAATCTTTATCTAACTTTGCAGGAAATAATAATAATAATACACAATTAATAATTTTAAAAAAATTAATATATACATTTTAAATTATAGTATAAAAAATGTATTTATAGATTTAAAAGTACATTTTAAAATGAACAATCTAGAATATATTTATAGATTCCAAAATTACATTACACACAGAACCACCAAAAACAAAAATATACCGTAAATACTTATCTTTTCAACGTTTCAGCGTTACCAAACCATAATTATTAGTCAGCTCCCACTTATATTTAAAGTCATAAACTAGTGTATAGAAAACTATGATTAGGAATAGTTAAGCAAAATGTGTTTCATAACAAATTATTAGGAATGAATGATATAAAAAGGATATTCATATGAAAACATTACTGGGTTGACACTTCATATTTCAACACTAATATGTTATTAAAAAAAAAACTTATATACATCAACAAAATCTAGCAAATCATGTCGATTTTAAAGAAATTTTCAAACAAACACAAAGTAAAAACTACATAAAATCATTCTTAGAATTGCTTGAAAAATCCAAAGAGGAAATATAGAAAAGATCAATAAAAATAAAATAAGAATATGATTTACATAAAACAAAATACATTATCTTTAATCCAAAACCTTAAAATATTAGATTTGTGGTATATTTAATAACTTATTAACACACCTAAAAAATATGAGTAATGTTAAAATCAACAACTTTAGTCATAATTTTTAATATACAACAAAGTAATAATAGGATTTTGGAAAACTTAATAGAACAAGTGTTGAATCACAATTAAGTCATAATTAGTCTAACTATTATGAACAATGTCCAATATGCTTATACAAAATATGCGTATACAAAGTAAAAGTGTTATTGTCACAACTCTGTCTATATTACATTTAATTATGCCACAAAATCCCATCTATATTACATTTAATTATACCACCCACTTGAGACATTCTCCAAATAATTATTCATATTATAGAAGTCTCTTTAGCATGAAAAAAAATATTAAATTTTTTGAAAATGAATAAATCCTGAACAATATTAAAAAAAGAACACACCGTAAATTTTTCATGATTGGTTGAAAGCTATTGAAACCACCAATATTGGTCTCATTTTCTCTCTTCATTTAAAAGTCGGGAACATCATAATTATCTTCTTTTTAATAAACTTCAATCAATCCTTCAAGAGCATTACTTATAGAATGTGAAGGAGCCTAGTTAGAATTTTTCACGATGGAGACCTCATTCATTATGGTACTTGGTTATTTATTCATCATAATTTATTGCTATATTATAAGTAACTTACGTATTTATAATATAAAGAGATTTACATAAGGTAATTTCACATTCATTAAAATAGTAGTTAATTTTCATTTCATATTTTTTATTTTATGGAATGAAAATACATTCCTAAAATTAGTTCATTCTTATTTATTGAGAACAATCCTCGACCTTAAACATATGAATATTTATGAAATAATAACATTAAACAAAACTGAGGTATTTGAAATTTACTTATTCAACGGTTAAATCTACTTCTACATAAAAACAACCATAAATGTATCACTTTTCAAACAAATTTATTAAAATAACTTTAGTTCAATAAATGCATCACTTCTGTTGAAAGAGAAAAAAAAGGATCTTTCGCCTTTTCTTTGTATCTATCTTTTAAGGAGTCAAGAAATCTAATAAATCTTCTTATTTCTATTGAATAGTTGTAGAATTTATTATTTTACTCTTTTGTCTCTCTACCGCGTACAACAGATGCAGATATATAAACTATTTAAATGTTAAAAGACACATAAAATATAATATATATAACTTTGTAAATATTAAATAAATAGAAATAAAAGTTGTTAAAAAATCTAGGAAGTAATTAATCGGAGGATAAGTTATAAGTAAAGATATTTATGTTCAATTGAAAACTAAAGTTAATTTAGAATTTATTTAAAATCTTAAAGCAGAAGTAAGTAATTGAGAAACCAAAACCTGAACTCTTGAATAGTTTAACGTAAAATCATCGTCCTAATTTTAAGGGCGACACAATCGTTTGTCGGGTCGCCGCCATAACATTTTTGGCACATTTGTTTTGGTAGCATTAGCGTTCGGTGAATGATTTGATTCAATTACAACTCAAGCAATCATAAAAACACTTGACTTTGTAACTAAAGATTTTAATCATGTCTCACATAAGTCAGGTTATCTACCACAATAATCGCTAGCTATAGCGCTTAGTAAACTTCTTTACATAAACTTACAAACGGAATGAGAAAGCAGTATATCAGCAAAAGTCAATCTAATTTAGGCTAAGTTCACTGAACAAGGAAGAGTATTTGCAAGCAGAATTACGGGTGAGTGAAACACAGAGACAAAAAGAAAATACCACTTTCACTTGTAGGGGAATACAAAGAAAAAAAAGATTAAAAAATTCGTAAATTTTTTGTTACTTTTATTATGTTCAAAATACTCATCATCATCGTCCTCTAATATAACACTTCTTATTCACACTAGTGAATGGTCATATATTTTAGATATAAAAGAAAGTTAAATAAAAAAACTGATTCGTAAAGTAAATATGTTAAGTTAGTATTTGTAATTAGTCTAGTTGTTGATACGTAATTATCTTAAGTAAATATTTAATATAGGTTAGCATACCTATTTATCTTAAGTAAGCATTTGTAGATGCCTAACTAAAATTCCAATAAAAACGGGTTTGGAGGGTTATATATAGATTTGATATGCTGCAAAACTATTGCTGAAATTTGAATTATTAGAAAGGATGCCGACATAACGGCGAAGCACTCAAGAGATAAATAATAGCAAGTACTTGTAAAATTATCATGGAAGCAATGATAACAGAGAAATGATAACGGATAAGAAGTCAATCCATAATGAGGATAAAAACAGATTTTCTCGATCTTTTATAGTCAGTGCGTAATGGCATAGGATTCCCGGGCATCTTTTTACAAACATTCTCACATCAAATTTCAAGTTTCGTCATCATTATATAATACCAAAAACAATAGCATATAAAAACAGCAAATGCTCGTGACATGCTCATTAAGACTGCAACACTCTTATTCACTCGAAGTATGCCACTGATGAGAAGACAAATCTTCATCCATCTCCTCTTTGCATGGCTTCTGCTCCCAGCTTCTGCACTTAATCACGTCACTCCTGGTGTTCAGGCTATGCGGTCAGGTATTGCATTTGCACCTTCTTCTGCATATAGCTCTGAAACTATTTTCTTCTGTATGTATATGTTCGATTGTTCGTCTATTTAGTCAATCACAAACTGATTAGTAATGACGCAGCAATGGTAATTGCTAGTAGTTGTATTGTATCTAACGTCATTTTATATTTTTTTACCCAGTCTATTTCAAGTTCAGAACCCCACAGGCTATATCACAGCCGCAAACTAGGCATGCAATTCCTTCATGGGTTAGTAAATACAAGAGTACTTTTTATATATATTAATCATTTTACTTAATTTGCATGACAAAATTCTGATTTGAACAACCAAAATCACAGGTTAATGAAAAGAAGCGTAAGAGCCCGTCAGGGCCTAACCCAATAGGGAATCAGCGCCCGCCATCTAAACCATAGAGGTTGGAAACACGGATTCACTATCAGCGTTCAGTAGAAACATCAATAGCTGTTTGAGATAAATGGATTGGTATAGACTAGCAACTCTACTGTTGGGAGCATTGTGTAGGTACAAAATGGTAATTAATTGAAAATTTGTACTTTATCAGCTACAGCTAATGCATTGACGTCTCAAAGGAAAGCAATTATCGATTTATTAACTAACCAGCTTTGTGTTAAGTTTATTGAACACTTCCTGACCTATAAACAGTACATGTTGACAAACAGGAAGTGTACACAGATACACAAGGCCTTAACCAAAATACCTGCCCTGATTTAATAGCTCAGTTCTGATTTCGAAAACCTCTCTAGCTCTACCGGTCTATATATTCCGCTTCATATTATTTTATAACAATGAATGCAGATTCCATTCAACAAAATCTTTTCCATATACACGACTACTGTGCTGTTAATAGTCAGTAGCCTACAATTTTTGTAATGCAAGTTTTTATGCTCCCTAGTTTCCCGGGAGGGGGATCTTCGCTGAAAGAAATTTAACACAACTAAAACAAAGATATTGTGCTGGAATAAATTACGTATATTTAATCAATTGCCAACCCAAAAATGGTATAATCTCTTGAGATATACAAAACTCACTATAACTACAAACAATCGTATGCGGCGGTCCTTTATACAGCACGCTTCCGCTTCGTACGCTTGCTTCTTCTTTCCCTAGAATTAATTTGAACCTCTTCACCAACTTTAGAAGCATAGGCTCCTTCTGCAACTTCCTGTTCCGGTAACAAGGTAACTTAGCATTGGAATTTTATCTAAGAATGAACATTCTAAACAATCTTAAAACAATAAAATATAACCAAGTCATGCTAATTTCCTTCTGAAAAAAAAAGTACAGCTGTATACTCTCAAGCCCACGTAACAGTTTGGACGGAAATTGGGGAGGGAATTGGTAAGGTGCTTTCAGGAGAGCAGGGGAGGAATTAAAAAGAGAACAGAGTAAAACAAGACTTCAAGATTCCTCCTTTTCCATCTGAGATACAGGAATTATATTTTAAGGTCGAGTTTCTCTTTTTAACGGCAGACATATCTTTCCACGCTATTGATTTTCAGCAGTTAAGAAATTAGATTTGAGTTCATTTAGTATTTAATCTCCACTCACATTGTGTAGCAAGGCTTTGGGTATATGGAGCAAAATATGGTGTTGGGTAAGTGAGCGGAGCTGAAAATCCTGGGAAGATCTTCGACAACGGGCTAAGAACCATATATGCAGTCTAAACAGCATGTTAAACTCATAAGTTCAAGGCATGAGGTATATATTAGTCTTTGATACTTGAATATTATTATTCAACTTCCACATTCTCAATCCACACTTGAGCCTCACCACCAATATGCAGTGCTAAAAAGTATATGGTTTATCCTCAGAAAACAGAGCTACAACTAAAAAGGTAACATTATAAAATCCTATAAACTACAAGAGATGGCCCAGAGGACTGTTAACAGCCCTTATACCACTCTCAACCTTTCCACCATTTACTTAAATCTTTTTCCCCCGTTTTCATTCTTGTCTTTACTCTACCCCCCCGGCCTCCCTTCTCTCTTCATTCATCCCCAAGTCTTCCATGGGTAGATTCACCCCACATTCACACCCAAAACGTCCAACGTGTTACTCCATTTATGTCTCCCCCAACTGCACCTCCATCTGATCCTTCCTCGTTTCAAATTATTCCAACAATCTTAGCAACACTTTTCCAGCTAGAAAGTTGGGTAGAAGGCCCATCAAATAACTAACTTTACTTTCCTTAGTTAACATCACTGTCACTTTATATATACAACAGAATCGGTACGTGAAAAGACTAAACAGTGATCATGTGCAATACAAAATTGAAATAGGTAAAGAAAATTTGAAACTTTAATCTATGGCTGGACACAGTTATTTTTTCACGCATGCAGGAAAATTAACAAGATGTTTCATCTTAGAAAAGATTGGAAACTAAGGCTAGTTAGAAATTGTTCTTTGTATAACATTGAATTTATAAAGATTCCTGCGCAATATCAAATCATGTTAATAAACTCCAGAAGTGAAATACCTTGTTGTCACTTTCTATATCCGAGCCATCATCAGAAGCGGAAACAGAAGCCAGTGGCTGAACATCCTCCACTGGCAGTGCCTTGCTTAACTTTTTCTTCTTTTCCTCGTCTTTTAACTGCTTAAACCTGTAGATCACCAATTTGTTATCCAACAGGAGTTGAAACTGTGCATCGTGTACCAGAAAACACTAACCTTTCACCGCCTTTTCCTGGTTTGGAATCTGATCTTTTAGCTCGTCCTGCAGTAATAATCCCACAGGCATTTTCATTCACAACAGGCTTTGCACCCCCCAATTTGCGCAACCATACTTGTTGAGCTGTGCTCAGGACATTGTTTATAAACCTAGTAAAACAAACACAAAACCAATCAGCAAAGAAATTTTCTTTTATTCCCATTAGAACACAAGCGAAGTTGTCAAGACCATCTCCCAAATCTAAAATTGTAATCATGAGAAAGCCTTCACTTGACGAATATGCTCTTATTTATTTCCACCAAGAAGAATTTAAGCTCTCATGCATTTGTTCTCTGTATTTTAATTGTTATTTTTTTTTTTTGTTGCATGCATATCAAGGAAATTGTTTCTGAAATAAGAAGAGTAGTAAACATACAATTACTAAAGTTTTCTTAACAAATTGAACATACCTAGATAGTATAGAAGATAAATATATTTGCAACCAATAATAAAGCAAAGAATGTTTCAAGTTACGGCAAAATCATGAAAAATAAGAATATCTAGACTGGAAAAGACGGTATCAATATAGTTTTTGAAAAAACTAACCAGTAAATTGTTAATCCTGATGGGACAGATAGTGAGAAGTAGCCGATCATGAGTGGAAGAAACTTTAAAACAAGAAGTTGATTCTTTTGAGAAGGATCTGTCTGTCAAAAGAAGTCTTTTAGGCCTGCCTTGTGATAACAAAATAAATGAGACGGAAGAGAACTGATGTGTTTACCTCAGGTGGTTTCATGATTTCCATTGAAACAAATTGAGAAACAACAAGAAGAATGGGTAAAACAAGATATGCTGCAGTATCTTGCCAACCCAAAGGCGGATGCCCATCCTGAATAACAGATGTTTGTTATGTTACTGTATAAAGATAAAAAAAAGAGTACAAAATCATTTTACAGAGTTTGCTATTTATTTCCACTTGATACATGACTTCAACAAGTGAACAATCCATCTATAACTTCATGATTCCAACAATGAGAGAACAGCCTTCTGGCTAAAAGATCATAATGCCAAACTCATAGGAATTGGGAAAAAAGGCCAACTATAACTTATTATTTCACCTACAAAGAAAAAGATGTCTTCCTTACCACAAATGGAAAAAGCCACGAAATTCCAGCTCCACTTTGTCTAGCAGCAATGGTAGTAGGACCAGCCAAAGAGGGTATCCAAAAGAAACCCTCAGTTAATAGTCCCTTCAAATGAAAGGTTTTCCATAATTAGCAAAGGAAACATTTTCTGCGAATAATTGTCCATCAAAATCTCTGCTCAAATAATAAAAGCTTACAGCATTAATTAGTAATTACCTCATTGGCCACATTTGATAATGCTTGGTAGAGACCAATCCAAACTGGAATTGTGGCCAAAGTAGGTAAACAGCCTATACAAATTGATGCCATTGCAGTAGAAGTCGAGTCTATAAGTCAGTAGCTGAATAGAATATGTACAAAATCCAAACTAAGATAATATGGCTATTTGCTGATTATTAAAAGAAAGGTCAGGGGCAATATGTATGAACAAAATAAAATCAGATAATTACTGTTGCTATAACAACTACTTCAAAACCATATATTTTTGGTCATCATACCCAAGCACAGCCGTTTTATTATGATCATAGAAGCTCTATTAGCTTCATAATTATTACACAGGACCAATGTTTATTAGCTTCATGAGTCAAATATTATTATTAAGAAACACAATGTTGAGGAAGATGCACCGAAATTAAGAGCAAAGTACCTGCCAATGGGTTAACCCCAGCCTGCTGATATAGCCTTGATGTCTCAAGTTGTATTCTTTCCTTAAAAACAGCCCAACAAAATGAATAGTTTAGAAAGAACAATGTTATAAGATAAAAGAAATCAATACTTACTCAAGATCAAAATGGATTCTTACTAGCCAAAAACACCACTCACCTGATTGCCAGCATATCTTTCTTGAATAGCCTTAATTTTTGGTTGAAGATTTTGCATAGCCAATGTAGATTCAACCTGTAGATTTAATTAAAAACCGAAGTTCTTGTAGTCAAGCAAAACATATGTTAATTGAGAGATGAAATTCGTATATCGTATGTGACTTTTTCAAAATGTTCTCATAAATTATGTCAGGCTTTGAAGAACAAAATATTCTGGTCAATTCAATGTGATGGGAAAAAACTGTTTCAAACAAAGTGATTAACATTATTTAAAGGTTGCAGTAAATTTGCAAATTTATCACGCTTCCTGTGGCCCTAGAAATTGCTTAATTTGTACCAACCTGTTGCTTTGTCAATGGAAGTGTCGCAGCCTTAACTATAACAGTGAGTAATATGATAGCAAATCCATATGCATAAGGCACATGTACAGCAGTAAGACCATCCTTCAACACCTGAAAACCAAAAAAAAAATAAAAAACAAAAACAAATAACCATTAAAAACACAAAAGTACCTGAATAACAACATGCGAACATTTCATAATAAAATGTTAAATCCATCAAATTATTATAACAGAAGAAGTAAGCGAGCTTCCTTTTAGTTAGGTAGTTTGTTTTCCTCTTTTCTTTTGTTATAAATAACATTAATTGTAAACAAAGGGCCATGCCAAGTGAACTGTGTAGTTCGTAAACTGCCTCGCAGAAGTTAGAATAGAATACCACCATTATAAACAAACAGCACAATTTACTAGTCCAAGTATAGCTTCATATGAAACAAATAATATATTACAACATGAAATTTTATATCAATCGAATTCACAGCTGAAAAGCGAGCACTGAACACATATCCTGCAAAATATCATCTCAGGAACAGAAGTTGCCAAGAATTTAACAATATTAGCATCATTCTGTATTCTCTAGATTCTATTAGAATAAACTTCTCTACAAATTTATAGGGGAAGAATATAAAAAGGTAAAACGAATAGAGGTCTTCCCATTAACTAAGTCAACTTTTAAAACTTAACTTCTATTGAAGTTCTGTCATCTGATTTCTCTAAATGCCGAGGTGTATAAGTTGATTAAGCTTGTGAGAGAAGTTTCTTCTTCTATAAGAGAACTTTCTCCAAACAATAGAACTTTCTCAAGGAACATTAACATGAGAAGAACATGGTAAACTTCTCCAGTGAGTTAATTAGCTTATGCATGGATTAATTTAAAGAAGCTCGTTTATCCAAAAGTCAATTTTAAGTGATGCATGAACTAATTTTAACTTACACAGAATAAGCTTAATTCATATTTAGCATATTAAGTTCTTATTTTCTTCTTACAAGTCTATCCAAACATCACTTAGTTCTACATCAACGATCTCTCTCCTTAGTAAGAACTCAACGACCAAGAGTATCTTAACAACATCTAAGCAAGTTCGATGAATTTCGAGGCTCGTGCTCCGCACGTGAAGCGTCACACAACTCGATAAGTCTGAGCAAATGCCAAATAATCCTTACACAGGAAGTTAAAAACTAACATGCACGAGTACGAAGTTTACCTTGAGAACGGCCTCCATGGCTTCGGAGATGAAGCCGAACCAGCCTCCGTTCTTCTGCACGGCAGCATCAGTGGTGGAAGCGGCCGGGTCCGCCGCAACCGCAGCGTCGGCGAGCGTGTAAAGAAGGCCTTCAGCTCTGGTGGCGAGACCGGCGAAATCAATGGAGTGGCTTATGGAGTGGATAGGGGGGATTTGGTGGAGACTGACGTGGACCTTGGTGGTGACAAGCCTGGTGGTGTTGCGCTGGTGGCGAGGGAGCGAGGGAAGCGGCGTGCCGAGGAACGAAGGAGACGAAATGAGCGTGTTCGCCATGGATGAGAAGCTTTTGAAGGAGATTGTGCAGAGGATGGTTCAGCTTCTCATAACGGATTAGAAATGAGGGAATATTTTCCAAATTATCCCCATTTTCTGAGAGGCAAGGACAAGGTGCACGATGGCTAGAGCCAGATTTTCCCCTCCCTTTTCAGCCACCGACTGAGTGACACGTCACAAGATTAGGGGCTCTATGGTCATTTTGCAGATATTTAATTTCTGAATGGAAAATCGCAAGTGGCAACTCACAGCTTCAATACTTTACCCACACTAAAAAGCATTACGATTATTGTTGGATTTTTACTTATATACAAGAAGTGATTTTCATTCAAAAACATGAAACTATATGTTTTAAGAAAATTCCATTAATGGATAAATCAATTTTAATATATAGGATTTTGCGGAAAAAAACGTGATTTAAAATAAAATTTCAAGTTTTCTATTTAATTTTTGATGAATTAAAAGGTAAAACAATTTGAGGTTTCTTTTGGTAGGTAGATATAATCTTTTTCTTTTGTTAACTGTTATTAGGACACGAGTTAGGTGACTATTTTTTAGTAAAGGAAACATATTTATATGTAAGTTATTATTATCATTAATTACATTTAATTATTCATAATTATCATTCTTAAAATATATTATATTTTACAGTGTTGATTAAATAATATTTTTAATTTTTTTAATTATTATGTGGAAATATACATCATATTTATCTAATAAAAAATATCTTAATTTCATTTTATAAGTTTTTTATAATACAATTTAGTTTCCAAAGAGATTTCTCTTCCACAGTATCTCTCTAATCTAGTTACAAGAGAGACTTATTTCTTATGTTGTCTCTCTAATTCATATGTATGAGTCAAACTCTCTTATGATAGAATTTTAACATGCCACTAAAATTTTAATTTTAATTCTTTTAATATGCATGAATGTATTGTTGGTGGTTGATTGTTAGAGACTTTGTGTAAGGCATTGTCTTTTGTGGAGGGGAAAATTCAATACCAATGTTAAAGTTCAAACCAAGATAGTGAAATATAATATGGTGGAGAGGTTAAATTGAGTTTATATGCATGTTTAATATCTAATTGTTGGTTGAATTTTTGTTTAATTTATTATGTAAATAAAGACTCTCCCTTTGATTTGTTAAAATTGATTTTGTTTTTGCGATGCTAAATTTCAATTTCTAAGTTGAAGGGGTTTACTAGTATCTTAGAATCGATATAGTTGTAAAGATGGTAGATAATTTTACTATAAAAGCTAGGTAATAGCAATGTTTGTATTCTACATATTTACATTTAGTTAAAATGAGATTTATGATGTTTGATTGATATGTATTGAAATTAAGTACAATTTCTGTTAATACAATTTATACAAAAATTGTAAATATAGAATTGAAATTCTAATAATAAAAAAATAATAACATATGAATTGAAATATAAAAATAAAGTCAGTACATTAATAACGAAGAACAATTAAATTGGATGTTGGATATGAATCTATATTTGAAGTATGTATTAGCACTTAAGATTCTCAAGGACTATTCATATAGATTCTAGAAAGAAAATTAAAACAGGTAATAAGATGTTTTATAATTGTATACATCCAAAATAGTAAAAGGTTATAAAATGGAAACATATTGTTGATACTGTATTTGAACCTAAGAATCACATAAGGACATGCTTGATCAACCATCAGGGATGACAATTTATACATAAAATCATAATAAATTTGAAATCCTCATGTGGTTTTATAGTGCATAAATTTTGAAAAAATTATCTGAAAACAATATTTGTTGTAAAATTTAAAAGTTGTTTTTTAGTTATCATGAATTAATATCTTTAATCTATATTTGCTTTAAACTCCGGAAATTGCCACGTATAATTTGTCATGGCTAAAAATTGGAGCAAGCAAGTAAAATCCCTCCAAAGCCAATGATTGTCCTTAAAATTTGTTTATTATCATTCCATAAGATAATATGATTTTCGTTTTTGTTTTCTTAATAATCTTCCAGTAACATTATTTGATATTATTGTTACTGTTAGTTTACTCCTTTTACCAAAACCCTTCACTTTAACCAAGTTTCTTAAAAGCATGATTGGTGTCTTAATCTTCACTTTAAGTTTATGGTTTGGAATTCCTGATGTAGTCAATGATTTTAAAAATTATAGAACATTTAAGTCATATACATTATTTACCATCAAAATTGTCAATCCTATATGAGATGAGATACTCTTTTTCTTCTTCTACAACAATTTGCAACAACTCATTATATTAGTATCATTTTAATATTTGATATAATTGCATATTTTAAACAATTCATTATATTAGTATCATTTTAATATTTGATATAATTGCATATTTTAGTTTGATAATGTATTAAGATTTCAGTAATTCCTTCCATTGTTATTATTCTATTGACTAACTGCTTTACTTTGTAACAAATTTTCACATTATAGTTTTTAATTAGTGTTAGATGTGTGCTTCTGATTATAACTTTGATATTATCATTAAAATCTAATATATTTATTTTTGGTGAAATTTAAACCACCTAGTTATCATCTTTAATATTAACAAACTAGTGTGAAAAGTCCTGAATTTTTTGAACACTATTATCATATAATCTGTCTTGTAACAAATGCATGTTTTTTTTAAACTAGTATGAAAAGTTCTGAATTTCTTAGATACTATTGTCATATAATCTATCTTGTAATAAATGCATGTTTTTTTTAAAGCTAATAGCTGACAGTATTTTCAGTTAAGAAACATTAATTATTGCATGAACAATATTTAATATAAATCTTTTAGAAATAACAATATTTAATTGAAATCTACTCAAAGGACTATTAATTTTTCACCTATCATTGTCTTTGATTTTTTTTTACAACCTTATTTGATTGTCAATCTAATACTTCAAAACAAATGTGATGTGTTATTAGTGTTTCATCCCAAATAACTAGCTAAACTTGTCTTACTAACTCAATTTTCTAGTATAGGGACTAGTATCATAAATTTCAAATGTTTTGTCCTTCCTCCTGATAGAAGATGCATTATCCCACTTGATACTAGTGTGTGCATAATTTTACCTTAGGATCATAAAGTTGATAATAGTGTTTTCACATGAATGTTTTTTATATATCACTAGAACATACCTTCCTCACTATTGTTGACAATCTAGATTATTTTGTGTGAAGAATCTTTTTTTTTTCATTTGTAAATTGTGGATACTAAATTATAGGATAACACATTATTTTAATACATATGCATTTAAAATGTGTGTAAGTTATTGATAAAAGACTTTACTTGTCATTGAAAAGTTTGATTAAAATACATGATGAATATGTTATAATCTGGTTTTACATATATCTAACTTGTTTTTCAAATAAGTTATAAGGAATCTATAGAAAATAAGATTGATAGTGCTTAAATGAAACTCTGTATTATAATTTTTAGTTAATTGTATTGCAAGTATGCAAAATAACATTATCCAATATAAATCTATACCTAATCTTGATCATGTCCCTTTAATTGTATAAGATTTCATATGAAAATCATTTTTAAATATTAAATATTGCTTCATAGTTCATGTGATTTATTTACACTATTAAACAAAAATATAGTTACAAATAAAAATAGTTATTAAAACTTCAATCCTTAGTTAATAGTTTTCTTAAATAGTTATTAAAACCTCAATCATTTGTTTTCTTAACAACTTCTAAGTTTTATGAGTTATATGCTAAAAATCTCAAAGCTAAAAATGTGGGATATATTGTATTTTTAAAGAATTCTAAACCCTTGGTATAAAATACAATAATAAAGTTATATAACACTTGGTAGAACTCATAAAGGTATCCCATCCCCTTTCTCTTTTTTATTGGTTTGTAACATTTGTCTTGTTTTACATAAATTAATTTAAAACAAACTGAACATGTATGAACCTCCTTGCTACTTAGAATTTGGTGTTAATTTCATCCATGTGAATATTGATTATGTAATTATTGATCCACTTATTGTATCTTGAATATTATCATCTTTAAAGTATAGTGTTTGTTTGTTCTTTGAAAGATGAAAATATAATTTTTTTTAGTTCTGCCATGAATAATGAAAATACTCTCCAACATATTAATTTATTATATTAAGATCAAAATTAAGTTATTTTACATGTTAAAAGATATACTGTGAAAGGAAAACAAAAAGCGAATAGGATTTGAAAAAAAAATGGTAAATTTTCTAATGTTGATTGGTAAAGAGGGAATTTAGTGAAACCCAATTGGTCTGTAATCTGAAAAACATCGAAGATGGTGTTGTATCAGCCAATAGCGCGGGAGAATCTATCCAATACGTAAAAAGGGCAACTGGCGCCTCGTCAACGGTTAAGAATCCTAGTTTAAGCGCGTGGCGATACAACCATTAAGAATCCTAGTTTAAACAGTTTAAGCGCGTAGCGAACTCGGAAAATTCTGGAACAACCTAGAGGACGTAGGAGATACCCCACACAGCCCACGCAATACTTCGCTTTTTCCCCAACCCCAATTGCATTAAGAAACAAAATATCCAACCGTCCAAACTTCCCGATCCAAGGGCTCACAACCGACCGAACCTTCCAGAATTCGAACAGGTTCTTTAAGACACACCCCTTCCCTCCTTCCTCCTCAATTCATTTCAAGAAATTGCTGTAAGTTTTGATTCCTTTCTCTAGAATTCAAGTTCTAATTCCCTTAGGAAAAGAGTTGTGAGCAAAATATGGCTGGTAAAGGAGAGGGCCCTGCGATCGGAATCGATTTGGGAACCACCTACTCTTGTGTCGGCGTTTGGCAACACGATCGTGTTGAAATCATAGCCAACGATCAGGGTAATAGAACTACCCCATCCTACGTGGCTTTCACTGACTCAGAACGGTTGATCGGCGATGCGGCAAAGAACCAAGTGGCTATGAACCCAACCAACACAGTTTTTGGTAAGCACTCTCCAATAATCCTATATTACCTTGATTATCCGCAGTATTAGTCACTTTAATTTTGTTCTTATTAATCTTGTGTTATTCATATTGATCTAGGTCAAATTCTAATTCTTTCTTAGTTTTCAGTAATATCTCATGATTCTCTGTTTTTATTTATTTAAGAAAAATAAACTAGAGAAGCGAAGCTAATAACCCGTACAAAAGAATCTTTGGTTATGCAAATAGATTATTAGTCGATTTTGGTGGCTGTATACATGCTAAATATTAGATTTGTAGATGTTATACCCATGCTAATCACTAAATTTAACTGGTTTGGTTTTGCATGCTTAGTTTGAAGCACTGAATTGAACTGTTTAGATTTTGCTTGACTAGGTGAGGCACTTAACTTAGCTGTTTTGGGTTTTCGTGATGGTTTTGGTTAAATTGTTCCTTGATTGAATTACCCGTGCGAAGCATTCTTAGTTATTATACAATATTTTTTTTTTTTTTGGAATCTTTTTCTGATTGTATCGATTTGATTTGGCGCGTGCAGATGCTAAGCGTTTGATTGGTAGGCGTTTTTCCGACTCTTCTGTACAGAGTGACGTAAAATTGTGGCCTTTCAAAGTGATTTCTGGTCCCAGTGACAAACCTATGATTGTGGTGAACTACAAGGGGGAGGAGAAGCAGTTTTCTGCGGAAGAGATATCTTCCATGGTTCTAATTAAGATGAAGGAGATTGCCGAGGCTTTCCTCGGATCCACAGTGAAGAATGCCGTGGTGACTGTCCCTGCTTACTTCAATGACTCACAGCGTCAAGCTACCAAGGACGCTGGGGTCATTTCAGGGCTCAATGTTATGCGTATTATCAATGAACCTACTGCGGCTGCCATTGCGTACGGGCTTGACAAAAAGGCCACCACCTCTGGGGAGAAGAACGTTCTCATATTTGACCTTGGTGGTGGGACTTTCGATGTGTCCCTTCTCACCATTGAGGAAGGAATTTTCGAGGTGAAAGCCACCGCTGGTGATACTCACTTGGGTGGTGAAGATTTTGATAACAGAATGGTGAACCATTTTGTTCAGGAATTCAAGAGGAAGAACAAGAAGGATATCAGTGGAAATGCGCGAGCATTGAGGAGGTTGAGAACTGCATGTGAGAGGGCGAAGAGGACTCTCTCTTCCACCGCTCAAACCACCATCGAGATTGATTCCTTGTATGAGGGTATTGACTTCTACACAACCATCACCCGTGCCAGATTTGAAGAGCTGAACATGGATCTCTTCAGGAAATGCATGGAGCCCGTGGAGAAGTGTTTGCGAGATGCGAAGATGGATAAGAGCACCGTCCATGATGTTGTTCTTGTCGGTGGTTCCACTAGGATCCCCAAGGTTCAACAGCTATTGCAGGACTTCTTCAATGGAAAGGAGCTTTGCAAGAGCATCAACCCCGATGAAGCTGTTGCCTATGGTGCTGCAGTGCAGGCTGCTATTCTCAGTGGTGAGGGTAATGAAAAAGTGCAGGATCTTTTGTTGTTGGATGTTAGCCCTCTCTCCCTTGGTTTGGAGACAGCAGGAGGTGTCATGACTGTGTTGATTCCCAGAAACACAACCATTCCCACCAAGAAGGAGCAGGTGTTTTCAACCTACTCCGACAACCAGCCCGGTGTGTTGATTCAGGTCTATGAAGGTGAACGTACGAGGACTCGTGATAACAACTTGCTCGGAAAATTCGAGCTGTCTGGAATTCCTCCTGCCCCCAGAGGTGTTCCCCAAATCAATGTCTGCTTTGATTTGGATGCCAACGGTATATTGAACGTGTCTGCAGAGGACAAGACCACTGGACAAAAGAACAAGATTACAATTACCAACGACAAGGGTAGGCTTTCGAAAGAGGAGATTGAGAAGATGGTGCAGGAAGCTGAGAAATATAAAGCCGAGGACGAGGAGCACAAGAAAAAGGTGGAGGCCAAGAATTCGTTGGAAAATTATGCCTATAACATGAGGAACACAATTAAAGATGAAAAGATTGCTTCCAAGCTGCCTGCGGATGATAAGAAGAAAATTGAAGATGCTATTGAACAAGCTATTCAATGGCTCGACGGGAACCAACTTGGTGAGGCTGATGAGTTTGAGGACAAGATGAAGGAGTTGGAGAGCATTTGCAATCCCATCATAGCTAAGATGTACCAAGGTGCTGGTGGTGATGCTGGTGGAGCCATGGATGAGGATGGTCCTGCTCCTGCCAGTGGGAGCGGTGCTGGACCCAAAATTGAGGAAGTTGACTAAGCAGAACAATTGTCATGGTGGCTCTTGATTTTGCCAAATCCTTAGACACTGTGCTGTCAGAATGTTTTCATTTAATTGTTGTAGTTTACTTTTCTCCTCTTTTTTTTGTTTCATTGATGTACTTCTTCGGTTTCAATGTACACTTCCATAATGATATAAAGTTTGCTCATTTATAGGGTGACTTTTCAATATTGGGGGTTAATGAATTATGATTGCTGGCCAAAGGAAAAGTGAGAACATTGGACATGGGATATTTTAATACTACTATTATTTTAACAATTGTCATGGATATTTTAACACTACTATTACGATCTATGTCTATTTGACATTAAAAAACATAATTTTTTTATTCCTTAACTTTTATAATATAATTGTTTGGCTTCCTTACTTTTACCTCACCATCATACTATTATTTTTATCATTTTAGTGATAACACCTACTTAAAATATGAGTGCATCACAAAAAACACTTCTATGTATAGATGAATTGTCATTAATATAATATTTATTGATATACGTAAAATATTAAATGCTCCACAACGTTAGACTAGTAAAAAATATTAGTTTAAAAAGTTTATAAATATTAGTTTAAAAAGTTTATAATGAAAATATTAGTTTAAAAAGTCTATGATGATTTTTTTTTTTTTTAATTTTAGGGTTTAGGAAGGGAAATAATGTTAGAAGATTTTTGCTTGAGGGGCCTTTTGCAAGGATTTGGAGAGCTACCAAACCACAAAGGAGGACAACACAAAGAAGGAAAGAGTGCTAGAGAAAAGAGTGCATTAGGCTTAGGGAGACTATGAGGAAGGGAGGTGAAGCAATGAAACCTTGGACGAGGAGAGAACAAGAATATAATAATTTACTTTTGTCAAAATATAATAAATTATAATTTTATTTTTCACATTAACTTTTTCTTTTAATCCTTTTCGATATACAATAAAAAATATTTCTGTTTATATTATTCTAGAAATATACAATGGTAAACTTCTTAGTATAACAGAAAATATGCTTATGTTTTCAACAGAACACACTCCTATAGTGAAAATATTTTAATACTTATATGTATTATTATTTTATTTATATATAATATTTTATTAATAAAATATCAATATTATTATTTTATTTATATATTTTACGTCTATTTGTAAACAGGAGTTATTAATAAAAAAGTATGTTTTGATCGAAAGTGTTTTAACATAAAAAGTGAAAACAAAATAAGAAATGAAAATAGTAGAAACGAAGGTGAGAATAATAAAGCCGACCAAAGAATTGTTATCCAGTATGAAACTATTGGGCCAAACGAACTCTACGCATACCATGCCTTGTGAGTCAAGTTCTTAAATCATATGTATTCTTTTAAACATTAGATACTTTAATTAATGCGTTGTGAGTCAAGTTCTTAAATTATATATATTCTTTTAAACATTAGATACTTTAATTAAAACTATGCTGTGATTTTTTTTAAACTATCTATATATATAGCATTTTCTCTTAAAAAGACATAATAATATTTTTAAATTATTGTTTAACGTTTTATATTGCCATGCCACCATCTCGTGTGACGACTCCTTTCCATGCACAACCACTGTGCCATTGGTGTAGTAGTTTCACGGTTGAATAATGAATTGAATAACCACATTGCACATATAATATAGTAATTATTCTCTTATCAATTTTGTTTTTCAGGATTTCCATATATATTTCAACAAGTTAGATTATGTTTGGTATAGTTATGAGTTCATTTATTATTTTGAATTTGCAATGTTAAAAAATTAGGTTGAAGTCAACTATTTGTATTTACTACTAAAAAATTACTTTTTTATATTGTGTTTTATGAATATTTTATATTGGTTGGTTTCTAAAATTGATGTACCATTTTTAGCCCAAATCCACCACAAGATAAAACATCAATTGTAGTTAACAATCAATATAGGAAGTATTTTTTAATAACAAGAAATGTATATAAATTATTCCGCCAAAGCAATTCGAAAATTCTTTTAAATCAATTATAAACCAAAAGTGTTATGAAATCATGAAGTGTGGGTGTGATGTGATGATAGACTTTTTCCAAAAATATGATACTAAACCACAAGAAAAATGAAATCAAAATTTACTCTCTAACTATAATAAATAGATACTCCAAATTAAGAACAATAGGTTAACAAATCCTAAAAACATAAACAAACTTATATAAAAAACACTTTTTTAGACTTATATATATATATATATATATATAACATATTTTCCACATATAACATAATCATTAATAAGTTGAAGATATATATCAGTTAATTACAAAAATATCTAAAGAGATGGATTTTACACAATTAAATATTTAAAATTTTCAAAACAACATTTACTTATAAGTTCGGTCTATAAACTATTTGAACTTATAACATGATATGTACTTTACTCTTTACTCTTGTATTAAATATGAGCATAAATTTTCATGTCACACTCATTCTCAAACACAACCATTTTATACATTTGTTTATCAATCACTTTCTCAACTTCAATTTAAAGTCTCAAGAGAACGATTGATTTACAACTAGACTTTGAATGTAGAAAAAAATATTGATGTTACACTGAAAAAAAAAAGTTGAAAGCTAGAGTATTAATAATCATAAATTATCTTAATAAAATTAAAATTTGGTTTCTTAAAACTAACAACTCCATAAAATTCTCATTAAAAGAAAATATAGTTTCAATTTAAAAATTCATATATACCCATTAACATTTGGTATTATTCAAATTAGTTTAACTTAGCTAAATTAAAAACAAATTTTTTTACTCTAAGAAAAACGCTCTAGAAATAAAATGAAAAAAGAGGAAAAAATTTCAACTTACACTAAGAAAGTTTGATTAAAAATCCAACCACAACCTGCATACTTAAATTAGAAAAAATAATTATTTTTTTCGCTCAAATCCTTAATTACAAAATACAAATCATCAATATATAAAGAATAAAATAGAGAATTTAATATATGAGAAAAAAAGATAAAAAAATAAATTTATTTTATATTATATATAACTTTTACAACTTTAAAATAATAAGTATCCATTCTCCAGTTATATTAATCTTTCTCATTTATCATAATAAAAACACATTTTTACCCTACTGAATTCAAGAGTTCAAAGATAATGATAGATTAAAGTTAAAATGTTTCAGTGATAAAATTTATTTCAAATTTGTTCACCACTTTAAAAGCATAAAATGTACTTTTATAGTTAATAAGACATGTATAAATTTATATGTCATTTATGAGTTGCTCCGAATATATAGCTAAACTTAAACATCTTTATCAAAAGATCTAAGTTTGAATTGTATATTTTAAATAGAACTAATAAAAAATTATGTCAAAAGTAATCACTCAAATAAACGAATAAATAAATAAAAATTACTTTAACTTGAAAAAAATTATCTCATGAACAATAAACACTGATACAAATCATTTTAAAAGAACAGTTTATGAAAATAAAATCTGCAATAAATTATTTTAGAAAAACTTAAACTAGACATGTATATCATTTTCACAGTCCTTGAATTACTACATTATGATTATTGTTATTTGCAGTATGGGTTGAACGGGTGCATATTCAGAGGTGAAGATGCATGGTTTCACCAATCTGCATCATCGAATTCCGTGCACTTGAGGCGAAGGGATTGGTGCTTCAATTCCCTTCGCCCCCGCCTCTGCTTCCGCATTTCACGAGGTCACGCTCGCCCCTATCTACTTCTTCTCATCAATTCCACAATCATATCTAAATAAATATCTTTCATTTCAAATATTCACAAAAGCACTTTATCTTCTTAATATAAAGGAAAATTCTATATTTTAAGTATATTTAATTTTATTCATAGTTGAAATGTTCAATATATTTGTTACTGATACTAGTATTTACAGCAACCTTACACAGTAAGTAGTGTATTAAAAAGAAGAGAAAAAAGTGAGTGTATATGATTGTAGGGCAAAAGTGAAAAGTCAGAGCAGTGATCACATATAGTAGTACTAGAACAACAATATAGTCAGCGGAAAAGCCAGTTATTGTGCAGGAATTGAATTGAGAATTGAATACCATGATCACTCTCACTTTCACTCTCTTACTTACCTATCAGGTCCACTTTTTCTCCCTATATAGTTTCGTTGACCGTATATGCTAGTAGCATGCAGCAGCAGTAGTAGTAGCAGCTGCAGCAGCATGCAGAGACATTTATTGCACATACGTCCAACCAATATCCATCAACTTGGTGTTTGCGTTATCCTTTCTTTATCTGCATGCGCCAAACGCACTTTCCAGAAATCTATCTCAGCACGCATCTTCATCCTATCTTCTCACATGCACCACCATCCACCACCACCCTTTTCGACCCATTGCTCTCTTTCAATGTTCAAACCCTTTTATCTGGTTACATCTACGTTTCTGTGCCTGCTTTTTCTGCTTTGTAATCCATGCTCTTTTTTATTCTTATATATCTTGCTCTTCTCTTGTTTTCCTTCTTTTAAGGATTTGGTTTTTCAACTTTTGTGCCTACTTACTCATCTAGCAAAAAGAACATTCCGCCAAATATATAAAATCAAATCTTACGCCCATTACCTTTTCCAAGGTAGACTATGATTTTTTTTTCTCACCCCATGCCTTTTGAGATTATAGAACGATTCCATTCCATGGTGGTCTAATTATTTAGACTATAGATAATCTAGGAATAACATGAGTTAATAGTAGAAACATGTCTAAACAAAAAGTATGAGAAATACTAGGGTAGCTGTAGCATGTTAAAATATTCCAAATCTAACTTTTCGTCTTCAACTTCAATAAAAAAAAAGATACTACGGATCCCAGAACTTTGACAAGACCAGTTCTCTCTTTTCTGTTGATTTTGACATACGGGTAATATATCGATTCCTAAGACTCGTAAAAGAAAAATGCACCATAAATACATATTGTAATCCTCCTTCTGACACTTCGTTTCTCTATGCACTATACTTTTTTATCGAGTGAAATTTACGTGCATTCAACTTAATTACACTTTCAGGTTACCAAAATCATAACTAAAGAGAGAAAAATATAAGAACGATGCTCAAAAAAGGAGTGTAAAGATATGGTATTGTAAGTAAAGAATCTATTGTAAAACAAGCCTGACTAACTAACTTCTACTGATAATTTACACACAAAAGAACCCTTTTTGTGTGTAACTTCGAATTTGAATTGGCAAGTTGTTTCACTTTCTTTTCTAAAGGTTGAGAAAAGGCTATATATATACATGTTGACATGTTAGAAGGTTCACCCACTTGATGTTGCTTTTTGCGCTAGTTTCGGTTATTCTACACGCTGTACGAGTACTTTGAATCTTACAAAACTAGTTCTATTTCCCCACATATAAAGTAGTGATCCAAATCATATTTGATGCGTTTTTCAATCGGTTTTTTGGGAAAAATGAACTGTGCTGCTGCAAGGCAATACTGTTCCCACTGTAATCACGTTGAATGCGTTGTTACAGTGAAATCAAACACATTAACAGCTAATCAACCACTGTTACTCCTAACTGGTACATGCAAAATGACAAAAAACTCGTCACGCCAGAACTGTTCTTCTTGACAATCCAATGCAAACTAATATTTTACTGATATCCCATACGTTAGTTCTATGCATGACATTTTTTTTCCTTCTGGGTCATAATCATAATCATGCCAATTGCATGACACTTTGAAAAAAAAAAAAAAGAATGTAGATGAACTTGGACCACAAGTGCTGGGGCATGTTAGGAATTGAAACGTGAAGAAGGGTGGTCCAATTGGGCCACTCTAGCAGACAAAAAAAGCCATGAGAACATACAGTGGGAAACAATGGTTTTAGAATACTAGTAATAATTAAGATGATGTAGTAACATTGTGACCACTAAAACAATGGGAAGTTCACAGTTTCACAGTCACCTTCATACTCGTTCTGAGTGAGGCTAGATAGCTAGACGTTTCAACCTCATTCATTCATTGATCTCTCTCTCCTCTGAGCCTATCTGCTCTCACTTCAATTCCCAAAGCGTAGCCTTCACCTACACCTTACAACCCAACCGGCTGTCTTTTTCCCTCAATGACTTTTATGCCCTTCCTTTCCTTCAATGGCGTAACCTACGTTCTTCTCTCTCTTTCTCTCTATCTATATGTCATTCCCGAGATACAGGACATTATGGGCTTAGGAAAGAGAGAGATGTAGTAGTAGAAGAAATCAACGTTAATCTTAAACAGCGTCGTTAAATCTACTATGTATGCACCAAAATCAATGGCACCAAGGGGGGCCATTTGGGCAATTATTGTCTTCTCGTAAAAATTCTACACGTCTTGGAACGAAGACGACGAAACCTAAGCCTCTCTCTGTGCCGCTAACCGCCATGTTTTCAGAGATGTTCTGCACCAAAAACAATACGCATGTTAATCCTCTCTCTCAACTCTCAACCATTTTGCTTCTCCCTACCTACTCTATAAAAAGAGTGCCTTCACAAGCCATGAGAATAAGAGCACAAGTGGTGTAGAGTAGTACTAGTAATTTAAGTAATCAAATCAAAAACAACCCTTTAATCCAAAACCCCATTAGCATTGATTGATCTTATTATAGTGAAGAGAGAAAGAACTTAAGATGGAAGGTGGAAATGAGGAGTTGGAGATGGGAGGCTCTAACGGGGTTGCAGCGAGTTCACGGTGGAACCCTACAAAAGAGCAAATAAGCATGCTAGAGAACCTGTATAAGCAGGGAATAAAGACTCCCAGTGCTGAGGAGATACAGCAGATAACTGCTAGGCTTAGGGCGTATGGTCACATCGAAGGAAAGAATGTCTTCTACTGGTTTCAGAATCACAAAGCCAGGCAGAGACAGAAGCAGAAGCAAGAAACCATGGCTTACTACAATCGCTTTCTTCATACCCCCCATCCCTTTTTTTCTCCGCCAATTTGCCCAAATGGTTCGTTCATTCCTTTCTCATCATTCATTATTTTATTCAGTCATGCTAACTATACACATTCATTTTTTTAAGCTTATATCTTCACTGATCTCTTTCTTGCCTTTGGCTTTTCATTGATTAAACACTGTTTGATTGTTAAGTCACCAATTCGTCTCTTCATGCATATGTGCTTGGTTTGTGTGTTAACTAAAAAAAAGTAATAAAACTAAACATTTTAGTAATGTATAATCTTCTTCTAACCAGGTTATCTCTCTGAACAAAGTTAAAACTGAAATCAAAATAACTCGTATATATCAACTGAGATCTACACACTGTGGTTCTTTTTAACAGTATTTATTTCTTAAGAAGCAACTGAAATCATCTTAAAAGTCACTGTCTCCTCTTTTATGTCTAGAAGGACAAATCATGATAGAAGGACAGCTGTTTCTTTTGCTTTCTGTTTTTTCTTTTTTTTCAAACTGTTACATCTCTTTCTGATTAGCCACTTATTATTTTATATAACCTTGGTAACTGAGGGCGTGTTTGGTTTTCAGGCATGTGCCCTCCATATTGTGTACCTCAGGCACAGAGTGAAAATGGTTTTTATCCCCCACATGCAAGGGTGCTTGTACCTGTAGGTTTTAGGAGAAGCCCATCTGAGATATTTGTGCCCACAGAGATGTCAAACATGACCAACAATGGCCCAGTGGCATACGAAGCCATGCAACAGAGAATCTCGGATTGTAAGTTGAGCTACAGTAATCAAGAAACGTTGGATCTGTTTCCTCTGCACCCAACTGGTATTTTGGAAGGGAAAACAACGTACCAGGTGTCTTCTCTGGCTTCAGTTTCTGCTGATAGTTCCAGTGATACACCTTCTGCGCCTTCTCCAGATATCAATGAAGATGATCCTTCCCCACAAAACCAACCCTTCTTCGATTTTTTTACTGCTTCTGGACAAGCTTCTTAAGAGACTTCTTTTGTGTCATTGGCTTAAACTTCCAACATGCAACTTTCAATTCCCATGAATGGGTTTATGCCTTTCAGTTTATTGTAATGAGATCGGTGTCTCTTTTCTCTTCTCTTTTTAATATATTATTATTATTATTATTGTTATTATTTTTATTATTTATAACTTGACACATATCCTTGTCAACCTCTCGTATGTTGCTACCATCACCCTTTCACTCATGAAATAATCCTTTTTGCTGACTGTTAAAAGCAAATGAAATTGGTCTTTAACATTTTTTTTTTTTTTTTGGAAGCTTTTGTATAATTCTTTATGTTCGTAGGTATAAAAGTTTTAATAGGATGACAAGGACCAACTAATGTTTTTTAAGGAAAATGAAAGATAAAAACAACTCAAAATTGAATGACCCCTAAAAAATGATATCCAATAAGAGAAAAAAGTATGAAAATCATAAATGATATGGTAGGGTAAAAGAGTGATAGAGAACAATTACAGGGATTTAAAAATAAAAGGTGTTCATCAATTATTGGTTTTTAAGATTTCTGTTTTCGGATCTATCCTATGTTTCTTGGCTAAAATATTTCTTACTGACTTTTTTTGGTCTATTCTATAACCATACAAAGTTTCACAGACACTATTCTGTGTTGTTTAATATTTTTTGAATTCTTTTTTTAGTCTATTCCCAGGTCAAATTTTCAGAAGACAGCTGTTTTTTTTTTATTTGGGTAAAAAACTTGAACATGTTTAGAATTTAATTTTAACATACCTAAGGTAAATTAAATTATCACTTACCATTATAATGGTAAAAGAAATTGTATATCCATATTTAGGATACTAGTTGGAGTTGAATGTTTAAGAGACTAATGAATTGAATGAGTTTCCATTGTGACTAGACACTTTAACTCAATTTGTCCAGAGACTATCTATTTAGTGCACAATAACTGTTTTTATTATTTTTGAATTTCTTAAAAATTTCTTTCCCAAGTGAAAAAAAATAAAAGTAAATGAATTTTCCTCGAAATATACTGAAATGACCAAAACACTATAGAACAAAGAAACAGTTGAAGTTGTGCTTGTTCGAAAGTCGCAATTCTGAATCCAATTTTTCCCTAAGGCAATAAAAAGAAAGGGAGTGGGTAGCTAAAGCTATGGATTAACTAGTTGTGTTGGTGGTCCCAAAGCTACACTCCTTCTGAAAAGAGTCAATGTCTCCCTACTGCTACTATATACTAAATATTCATCTATTCCTACTTCCAATCGAATCCAAACCTTTTCATTCCAATTGCATATATAGCATTTTCTGGAACCACTCTCACGACCAACAATAAATAAAAGACCTATTATAAATTTTTTTATTGAAATATGTATTCGTTGATCAGTTTTTAAAATAATTTTGTTTAATAATGTAAAAATTGTATGTTAAGCTCTTTTGGTTTGTATGAGCAGGGAAATCTGAGCATGTGCAGCTGTTGTTGTACACAAGCAATTCCTTGGAGAGGTGATTGGAGTGTGAGGTGACTAAGTTTAGTTATGATATTAGTTTCATGGTGCTTGCTGGTGTGCTAGATGTTCCAATGGATTAGGATCATGCTTCATATTTGATTTTTCAGAATGTTAATCTATTATGCAACATGATGATTTTGTGTCATTATATGAGATGGATTATGCAATCCTTTTTTTATCTGATCTTTTAATGTAGTTTTTAATTTGTAGTTTGTTTGGTCCTTTTTCTTTCTAGTTCTTTTCTAAGAAAAAAAAAATTGTATACTATAGATAGCTCAGGTGAGATATATAATTTTTTTTATTACATAAAACATTAAAAACCTTATTTAAAAAATAAATTTTAAACTTAAGTATAAGATTGATTTATAAAGGAAAATTTGTAATTGGTGTGAGTTTTTCAACATATTTTCTAACAATGAAAGTAGAACACTACCACTTTATTAATTTGATATCATAAATAGATAAAGATAACTTTTAGTCTCAAATCCGATCAAGCATATGTATTTACTACGGCAATGATCACTAACCGTAAAATGTGAGATCTTTGTAGATAGAAAAAAATATAGGAAGTTTGAAATCACTTTATCCAACTGTAACCTAATTGAGATAAGAGAGTTTAATACAAGTACCATGATATAAGATTATTGTTTGTCTATAAACTATTCAATTTCTATTTAACTTTTATATTAAAAATAAATTAGTTACTTTTTTTTTAGAAAATATAGATCTGAATCTGGATTTATAAAAGTCTTATATAATTTTTTTGGAAAATATAAATTAGAATTTAAAATCCAATTCAATTATTTGAATTCAAATTTATGTGTTTTAATTAGGAATTTGAATTTAAATATATTCTAAATATTTAGATTTAGGTTAAATTTTGAAATCCTTTGAACCTGAATTTCATCGCTTCTACATTTATTTTTTTCAGATGTTCGAATTTTGAAAACTAATTACTATTGTAGTTATTTCATATTTTCAACCATTATAAAACATAAAATTATGTGAAAGTGAGTTTTCTTCCTCGAAGTTGGGGTAAGTTTATATAAATATATTCTCATGTTCAAATTTAGTTATCATACCTAATTATATTTACGTTTCATACTCTTATAATTGAATTTAACTAAAATAAAAGTCAAATACCAAATAGTATGCGGCAGATATGCTTTGTGAGTGATGTTGTAGTCATATTAGAAATTACTTTAACTAAAAATTTCCTAAAATATAAAAATAAAATGTCAATTATTTCTCACAATTTTAGGAGTTTAATTGATAAGTCTATCATTTCATTATTACTATAGCACCATTTGCAACTCCCACTATAAATATGCAATATGTGTACAGTGGGCCGGGTCAATGATAATGGTTACGGGAACCCGAGGCCCATTAATCCCTTTGAAGTAGGCTCACGAATCTTTTGCTTGTTCCTATGTGGATCTGGGCCTCACCAGGTTATAAGTTTGTCATCGTTATTGAATTTAGGTATAAGGATAATTTAATTTCGACATAATTTCCAGAATGTACGAGACAATTCAAAAAATTATTTTCCAAAATAAAAAATAAAATAAAATATGCAAAGGTAAATTAAGATTGTACAAAAAAAATTCCCTAGGCTGTACAGAAGATAACTGGCTTAGTAAGGAAGAATGCTTTGCTAAATCATTGAAAGAAAGAAGAACAAAATTAAAACTTTAGATACATGGAGAAAATATTTTATACTGTTGGACTAAATACCAACTAACTTAGAAGCAAGTTTGTTTGTTTTTTTTAGAGCACAAGTCTTTTTCAATAAATAATAGATAAACTAAAAATGTAAAGGTTCTATACAATGTTATTATATTTTATATTTATGAATTATTTTCATAATTACTTTAAAATTCATATAAGAATTAACTTATAAAGGCTATATTTCAGTGCTTTCAAACTATAAATTCTGGATGATTTAGTGTCTTTAATGTTAAGAGCAAACATTTAATGTCCATATTTTGCTTGGTAATTAATAAAGAGTGCATTGTGACTCCAAATTGATAAAGAAAAGGATTTCAAAAAGAATAATTGAAAGAAATCATAGAAGATGATGAGCGGGAAAAGAAAGACAATACAGTTGTGAAAGAAATACAAAAGAGAAAAAGGGTAATGTTAGTGACAAATTGCTTAAGCGTCAAATTCAGATTGAGCTAGAAGTCACTAAAGACTTAAATGACACAAAAACCTAAAATTGGAAAGGAAAGAATCTTCATTGGAATAGTGCCTCACAGAAGAATGTCTCTTGTATTCATGGTTGCCATGTGTAACTAACTTTCATCTATTTTGGGATTGAATGTAATTTCCTCACACTTTGTATTCTTGTTGTTCATCTTGATAATGCATGAGTTATTCAGGCTGTATTCTATGTGTGTCTGCGCAACTGTTTCTTGAACTAAGAATCTTGAAATTAACTGAAAAGTAGTTTTGAGGTTTGGAAATCATTGAGAATACCCATTACAATGCAATACCAGGGATGAGTTACATTGTAATTGTTGTATGAAACAATTGCACTTAACGCGGGTTCACCCTCCATGAAAGCTGGAAAAAACAGTATCATGCAAGAAAACCTATGAATTTCAATCACGAGGAATCGGGTTGAATATTGAATGAATCTTATTTGTGCAAAGTCATAGGATAAACATGCATTATTAATAATTTATAGTTAAAAATACAAATAGTTGAGTTAATGAGTTCAATCCCAAGATAGTTTCCCCATTATTGTATTTATATTCTGTTTTACTGTTCGTTTTTATACAACCCGTTACTGTTTGCAATCTGTTTTGCATCAAATCCTTAAACGTTTTTCGCTTAAGCTACTCTACTAGCTGAGGCTCGATTAATACCATCTTCTGTGGATTTGACACCTATACTTATTTCTCTATATTAATTCTTGACTTGGTATACTTGCCAAAAAGGTCATCACTAACATTTTTAATGAATTGAACAAACTCAAAAATTAGTTTGAGTTTCAATTAGTTAATTTATTCGTTGAACCCGATCATGAATGAAATTTTAATTGAAAATTAAACTAATAAATGAGTTGTATAGTTAAATTGATTTACTTAATGAACGAATTCAATATAATGATTTTTATTTCTTTTTATATCAATTTATTTTTGTATGAAATAAATATATGAAAAAAAAATCTAAGTATCAAGATTTTAAATTGAATTAATCTAACAAGCTAAATTGTATTGTTGATTAGCTTGAACCGAAGCAAATTGAAAAAAGAAATAGTTTTTTTTTAATTAAAATTAAGACAATTTCTTCTTAAGTCAGCTCTAATGACTCAATTCATTTATAACCCTATTAAGATATTTTTTTATTGGATGGCAGGCAAAAAAAAATTAAAATAGACAACAAGTGATAATTAAACATGTATTTTTTAGTCCTTCAAACTATGATAATGGGATAAACCTTTTGCTTTTGCATAAAAGTTCTAGAATTTTCAATAGGCTTTTGTCAAGACGCATTCCTTCCCTTTCTGGACTTTGAAATACACCACCACCAAAGCCTTATCTCATTAGATGATTAATTAATTCACATGCATGACACCATTCTGCAAATTTAGAACTAATTTTCAGTGCTATTATTATTTATTCTAAAATCCATCTTCATCACATCTCTCAAATGTTGGTCTTTCTTGGTCTTTGAGCCAAAAGAAAGCAGGTGGCAGAGAAAGTTATCCATACCTTAAGTATACGAGATCTTTATGTAGTTCCCTAGAAAGAATTATATCTTAAATATATCAAACTTAGATTCAGGTTTGGATTGATAAAAAGATTTAACACAGAGATTATCAGAAATATCTTAATCTTTCGAAATTCATTATACTTCTAACTCAAAATATTTCATCTTGCTAGACCGGTTGGCCCTAATAATCATCGGTCGATTTTATTATTTTTTGGTTTCAACTTTTAAATATATTATCAATTTTAGAGTAATAATATCTTAATTATTTTTTTATTTATAGATTTTCTTATAGACATTAAGGATATTAGAAAGTAAATAAGATTAAAACAACAATATCTTAATTATTTTTCTATTTATAGATTTTTTTATAGACATTAAGTGTTTGCGCCATAGACCAATTTATTAAAAATTTCATCTATACTTCTCTGCATACTTTGATTAATAATTCGTCATATATTTCGTATTAGTGACACGTCAAAATAAAGGTTTCGATGTAGATATCTCGATCCACTTGAGAAGAAATACATCAATTGATGAAGAATATTTTAAAGTAGAAATATAATTTGGATATATCAGTCGATCCACAGTATTTTACAGTTTCTATTGCAGAGTGAGATGAAATATGAAATGTGGTGAGTGATGAGATAAAATGAGTGAGATATAATTGAAATGATTGAGGGCAGAAAGTGTGGCACATAGATGGAAGTGGTACGTAGTATGGTTTCCTTTGCATATTTTGTGTGGAGAAAGCAGAAAGCAGCTATGTTTGCTTTGCTTTTTGACGCCCCCACTTGAGCCCTCATCACTGTGATGCATTTTCTCATGCAATAGGGCCCACTCTCATCTTCTTTTCTGATCTGTATTTCTCATGCACGTGCATGCCTCTCTTTCTTCTTTCTACCATTATTTCTCTCTCCTTTATGCGTGGCCTCTACACACACATACACACATTCCACAGAGAGATTAAGGCTGCAATTTGGTGGCTTTACAACTAAAATTTCGCAAAATTAAGTGGTAAGCTTTTGGCATGAAAATGAGCAAAAAAGCAGGAACCTGTCAAAACAGATAGGGAATTAGATTCCAACACCACCAACTCTCTCATCCAATCAAACCTTTCTTTAACCCTTCAAAAGTTAGATTCATCCGCGTTTAAGATAGACATTGTTTATACATGCATGTCTACCAATTTACTTTTCCATCTTAAATCTCTCCAAAACTATAACTACCGATAAACATACAAAGTATCCACATCACTACCTTTCATATTTCTTTATATGACATCAAAATATATCTATCTATTAATCGATGACAAATTAATTTACTGTTGCATGCAAATTATATCATGTATTTATTTTTCCATAAATGTTTGAGAAACTAAAGCTATTTTGTATGAGATAATATTAATGTCCTTATTGTTGAAATATATCTATTATATATAATAGTAAAACTTTGCTTTGAATATTTTGACATGGCGTATCTAAGATTTGAATTAAAATCAATTGTTAAAGTAGAAAAAATTACTAACGGGTTAATAATAAATATTCGTAGATATTTACAATTACTTAAGACAATTCAAACATTTTTTAAGTAATGTTATAGACTTCTTTGAAAAAAAAACCTACAATTTAAATTTATTATTATTCATCAACAATATGAAATTGTTTATTTTGGCTTGCTGTATAATAAATTTCCTTTTTGCCGTGTGTGTGCCTAACTTCGAAAAAATTGCCTGCAAATTTACGTGAAATTTGACACTTGTTAAAACGATTTTCCTTTTTATTTTTTTTTTCATGGTCCTTTCCTTAGACTAGCCCTATATAAGAGTAGATCCCTAAAGCGCAACTCTAATCATGGTGTTTCCCTTAAATCCATAACCATATCTTGCTTAAAAAAAAAGTTTTTTGCCTTTCTTTTCATTGTATTTGTGGCATGGAATAGAGTTGAATCTTCAATCATATATATATATAAATAGAGAGAGATATGGTCAACATATATATCGTTTTCATTTACATTTTATTTTTAAAATAATGAGCTAAGAGTTTGTTTTCGCACAAAAGTGATAATAAGTTCACCTTTTCAAAAGAAGGACAATTTGAATGCTTTACGTCTTCTTGACATGTTAGAGGAAAAAAAAAATTGAGTGGACGTAATTTCCAATCGATGAGGTGCGTCTAATTAAGGGTGTGTGTTGAATTGTAGTATTTTTTGAGTTTTAATATTTAGTACACAGTTACTCGAAAAAAAAAAAAAAACGAAACTTTAGTCCCTCGATAGTCCTACCCATTTAAAATAATATAAAACTGCCTATTGTATATGGTAAATACTATATATTTTTTATGAATAGTTAGACCTGCTACATTAAAAATAAATTAGCGCTTTTTGGTTAGTTAAAAAATTCACTGGTTGAAAAGAAATTAAATTCAACGCTAAAGTCTTCAAACATCAGTATTATGTTTTATTCATTAAATTAATAATTGATAAACTGTATTATATATATATATATAATACTACATGCTTCATAGATTGAAAAGGTTTAGACACAATATAACTATAAACAAATTAACAAACCAATCTTATGGAGACGTACAAGGTAAAAGAGAGAAACACTAATTCCCATGTGAAAGAGTATTAGACAAGGTCAAAATTTTCGATATAACTATATACAATGATTAAATAGCTAATGAAACAATAATAAATATTTAAAATAAATCATTATGTTTAAACAACAACTAAATTAAGATTATGAATAACATACATTAATTCTCAAAACTCATTATTATGTATTTATTTCTATATTGATTGTAACTCTTTAAATATTAAATTAAAAATTTGAGTGTCAGACATATACTATCTCTCTTTGACAAAGATCAAGATTTTTTACATAATTTTTTTTTAAATACATTAAGACTAATAAGCAAGAAATTACTTGATTTACATATATTTTTTTCATTACAGGAAAATTTGGACTAAAGATAATTAGAAGTTGATGCAAATGACAATAGATGAAGCTATATTGTGATTATATTCATTATATATTGATAAAAACTTAACTCTCCATGTCTAGACACTATAGTAGTGTTGAATGGTCTAATTCAAAAGTTATAAAATTTAATTATTTATTAATATTTATCATCACTAAATAAAATATATTTTTAATATTAATTTAACTTGTATCGGTTTGGTAGATGCTAACATCAATAATTCAAAAATAAAATCTCCTATGCCTTCATCTTGAACAAAATAAAATATAAAGATAAAGAAAAAAAATTGTAATGGATAAAGGAGATGAGTTTGGATAAAAAAAAAATATGAATAAAGAAGATGAAGGAAAAATGCATAAATGAAAGAAATTTGTAAATATAAGCTATGAATGAAAATAGATGAGACAAGTGTAGATAAAGAAAATAATTATGAGTAAAAAGCATGAATATGTATTAATGAGATTTATGTGAATGAAAAAGATAGATAAATAAATATTAAAAATATATTATATTTCCATAAATTTAAATATAATAGTATTTTGTTGAAGCTAACGGTTAAGAGAATTTTGATTATAAAAATTAAGAATTAAAACATATTTATAATTATTAAAATTTATTTAATATTATTAAAATTTTCTACGCTAACTCTAATATATGTCCTTCAATAATAAAATATTTAATATTATTAGATTTGGTTTAGTCAATAGTATCTATTTTTTAAATATTTTTATATATCATTAAAATTTATAATAATTTTACGTCTAGTGTTCATTCTTAATTATTTTGGTAAATGATATTTTCATTGAATTTGTTTCTATAGATCAGATATTTACTCTATCCATTATAAGTACGTTTCAGACATATTTACTAAGAGGTCAAACGAGAATTAATTCTCCTTCATTTACTTTCTCCTTCCTTAACAAACTAGTTGTTAGAGTGTTGTATAAATATGCATTATCATTGCATCATCTAGACAAATATTGTATATAAAAAGGGGTAAAAGTAAATCAAGATGCTTGACGGCTATGTCAAAACATTTCGAAAGAGTATCTAACTAAGAAGATTACTCTTTAATTCATTTAGATAATTTTAAAACTTAACTTACTGATTTATTATATAAATCGTAATATATTAAATTTATATTATAACATTTTAAAGTTATATATTTGTTGGGATAAATACTAACTATATATAAGTTTTAAGTTCATAAATTATTTAAGAATCTAGATTCTTACTTTTAGTTATGATAACCAAGACTCCTTACTTTTAGTTACATGTGTATGTTAAGTTAGATTTTTAAAAAGGTTAGTTCAAGCCAAATTCAAAGTTAGATACAGATATAAAAGTACGTAATAAATAATAAATAATAATTCTTAAACAGTTTTTAACAATAGCATGAGATTGACCCGTAGCTTATAACAGATGGTGTAAAATGCATCACGAAATTAATCATTGAGTTAATGGTAAGCTAAATTATCTGGGATTTTTAAACTTAATTAGTTGAGTATTTTCTAAGACTCTCAGAGAATCCTATGCTAATTAAACTTGCTTTTTGTCACTGCCCCTTAGAAACACTTTATGACATAAGTGGCGCAAGATTTAAGTGAATTTCATATCATAAAACCAAGTGAGAGACTATTATGCAATTCCAAACCAAGCAAACTCTACCAATACCATGAACTTACCCTAAATATATTCTTCACTTTCTGAAAAACGAAAAGAACTCATCATTGTATTATTTCCTTATTTTAAATATTTTCTAGGAAACATGAATATTAGAAATTCATCACGTTCTTCCCCTCTTTCCTTATTTCGAATGGAACCATAACTCCCTTTACCTAATAATCAACATCAGAAAAGTTAAAGAAATATATTTTGGAAGTCGAAAATGATAGAACAAACATGTTACATGGTTGATAGGAATGGAAAACAAAGAAAAGAAAAAGAAAAAAGGAAGAAGATTGACGACCAGCTACGTCCATATCGTGGAAGATGCATGGATACAATTTTTTTTTTCTTTCTATTTCATTTTTATTAAACTTTTTTCTCTAATTTTTTTAATTATTTCTCTTCTTTGTATCCATGAAATTTGAAGGGAGAGTATATATTCTGTAGAAGGAAATTGTAAGGAAAGTGGTGTAATAGTGGGACCCAATAATGGGTGACGTGGCAATAAGGATTCCCGTGCCGACCGTAAGCATCTGATGGAAAAAATGATTGATGTTGATTCCTTGCAATAGGGCATTATGGTACACTACGCGCCAATGTTTGACCCCACCACACACTCCACTTATATATATATATATATA
>Ga0099824_1000043_pt1 | contig 76989 bp, 28 predicted proteins | sample SiratrowhiteBW_FD_76837 | JGI IMG/M metagenome (GOLD analysis project Ga0099824, IMG submission 76837) | Root nodule microbial communities of legume samples collected from California, USA - Siratro white BW | ecosystem: Host-associated > Plants > Roots > Nodule | place: USA: California... | reverse complement strand
TATATATATATATATATATATATATATATTAGGTTGTTTTCTCATTTACTATTATGTTAATATTTTTTTAAATGAGTTATATGTGTTTAAAACTTATTTATTGAATATGAAGACTGATTTAATATAACAAAATAATTTTAGAATATATTTAATAACATATATTTAATTTTTAGAATATTCTTAAACAATGTTAGATTTAATGGATTGAATAATATATACATAAAAAGATAATAGTGTAATACTTAATTCTTTTACTATTATAGGCTTGATTTCCCTTTTCTATCACTTAAATTTGATATTTATGAATTTTGTTACTATTTTTTCATTTATTATACCATAATAGCTAAAATAAATAAATAAATTTTATCAATATCATAATGTCATAATGTTGTTAAGTTATTCATTTATTTTAAACATTTAGGAAAAACTTTGAACTAGACTTTAGTTAAAGAAAGAAACTTTGTAATATCCTTTTATAGATGAAGTTACACATGTGTAAATGTGTAAAGAAGTTTTCATTGTATATCATTTATATCATGTAAAGAAGTTTTCATTGTATATCATTTATACCAGAGTTATTCTTCAGGTTCACTTTATTCATTTTTATTTGTAAAAAAAAATAATATAGTTAAAATATTTAGATTTTTTATTCTTAGAGAGATTAAGATGAAATAAGTAGAAATTGTCAAAATAAGTAGAAATTGTCTACTTGTGATTTTTAAAATAAATATTTTATTATTGGACTGATATAAATGTTTTGTATTATTTTATTCGTTAGAATTCTTCTTAATGGTGTAATCTTTCTATAAACTGAAGTCTTGTACTCTGTTCAACACTTCTTACCTAATATAAATATATTTCTTTTTTTCTCATTGATTCATTAGTTAAAGAAAAAAAAATCTTAAATCAATGAACCAAATCTTAAAAAAAAATTATAAATAGATAAATTTCATTTTCTTTAACTCTTATCATATTTTCACACTACTATTTTTAGGTATACTTTCTTTCAATTAATATTAATCTTTATTCACTTATATGGCATTCAAACTACACATACTACCAAAAGAAACATAAATTAATCAATATTGTTTTTGTCAAATTAAACATTGTTATGGAGAAAGAGATAACAAGTTTTGAAAAAATTTGAAATTTTAAGGTTATATTTATAATATTAAATAAAGATAGATAATAAATTGCACGTTTTTGTAAACACATCTTACCATCTTTTTTCTGAAATTTTTAATAAATTCTATTTCATTAACTATATTTTTTATTTAGATATTTCTATTTGTAATTGTTTACTAGATGCTTTAAAAATAAGCAATAACACATTAGGAAATGAAATGACATTTATGGTAAAAAAATATGTTTTGAATGAAATAAATTAATAAAAGAACATTCAAAAATTAAGTTATACATTATTTTAAATATTGTTCCTAGTTCATTAGTGTAAATGATATAAAAAATATTTTTATTTTATATAAACAAATTTTTTTTAATAAAAATACATTGTTATTTAATTTTTATTTTAAATATTTTAAAATACAAATAAACTTTTACAGTAAAATTTATTAATTGTCTTTTAAAAATTGTATATGTTTTATAATTTAAATAAATCATTTTATTTAAACTAATTGAACTATTGAATATTAAATAAATTTATTTTTTATTTTAATTTAAATAATTGTTGTATTGAGTTTTTCTGTTTTTTTTAAATGGAAATAAATAATAATAGATAAAAAATTAAGAATAACAGATAAATGTATTAAAATATAAATGCTAATTACAAAAAATTAAATAATTTAAAGTTATACTTGATAAAAATTTTATTTATAGATTAAAAATTCCTAAAATAAATTATTTTGGAATATTTTAGTAAATATTTATATATTAATTAAACTATTTTATAATTTAATCGAATAAGTTAATGATTAACTTATTGGTCTTATTAAACACAATTAAAAAATATATTTCTTAATGAGTTTCTTAACCTCAATGAACCAAATCTTGAAAAAAAAAATCTATAAATAGATAAAATTTATGTGATACACTCACTTTGCTTATAACTTATTATTTGAGAATTTTTGCCACTAAGATAAGAGTGGGTATACATTTATTTTGGGTGGATAAGACAAATTAATTCAAGAAATTGTGATAAGTGAATATACATTTATTTTATTTTGTGTGGATAACACAAATTTATAGACATATTTTAATTATTGGAAAGGTTAATTCATTAGATCAAGTTTCAGTCTTTAGGTCAAGAGTTGACTATTTTTGTTGTCAAATTCATGATAAGATAATTAGTAAAAGAAAATGGAAACAAGTAAACAATTAATAGGAAAGAGTAACAACAGTAAGAATATACCCTGGAATAAATAAAATGAAATGACGGTCATGTCCCTGGAATCTCAAACGTTAAACGGTGCTGAGTAACAACAGTGACAGCAGTTACGTTGCCCTGTAACAATGAGTACTCTATAAATTCGCACCAACTCTGTTCTTGTATTCAAGAGAAACTGCAAACAGAGAAACCAAAAGAAAACAGAGCAAAGCCATTATCGATGGGTGTGAACTCTAACAGAGTGGAGCACTTCGATAACCGCGAAGGCACCCTCAGAATCCAAACCCAGACACCATCATTGGAAATCCATGCAGTGCAATTGCCACCACAAAGGACCACTTTTTACAAACTCCGGCAGAGAGTCTCCGAAATCTTCTTCCCCGATGACCCTCTCTACCGTTTCAAGAACCAAACTTCCTTCAAAAGGTTCATCCTTGCACTGCAGTATCTCTTCCCCATTTTCCAGTGGGCCCCAAACTACAACCTCACCCTTCTCCGCTCTGATCTCATCTCCGGCCTCACCATTGCCAGCCTCGCCATTCCTCAGGTCCCGCAAAAGTTTCTTCTTTTTCGTCACCAAATTCAATTTTTTTTCATCAAACCGTTAATTTACTTTTTGGGGTAACCAACATAATCTGAACTAACGCGTTTAGATATTATTTCAACCTTATTTCCTTTTTGCAGGGGATCAGTTATGCCAAGCTTGCAAATTTGCCACCCATTGTTGGATTATGTTAGTATTCTTCTTTTATCTGTTGTAAAAAAAAATGTTTTTTTTTTCTGGGTTATTATGAGATATAATAAATGGACGCGTCAGTATTGTGGGAGGAGTAACAGTTGAAATGGCTTGAACATGGTGCAGATTCAAGCTTTGTGCCTCCATTGATATACTCGCTGCTTGGGAGTTCTAGACACCTTGGTGTTGGACCTGTTTCAATCGCGTCTTTGGTTATGGGATCAATGTTAAGTGAGAAAATTTCTTACACACAAGACCCTGCTCTGTATCTTGGAATGGCTTTCACCGCCACTTTCTTTGCTGGTGTGTTTCAAGCTTCTCTGGGTATACTAAGGTACTACTTCTAAAAAAAAAAAAATTCAGACTTTTTTGTTTTGATGAAATATATACAGCAGTAAAAAGAAATTAAGAATTGATTGTGGTTTGTTGCAGTAGGTTATTGTATTTGACTGATCATTAATGTTGTTTGTGTTGTGTGTATTTGTACTGTGACAGATTAGGGTTTGTAATTGATTTTCTGTCGAAGGCGACGCTGGTTGGATTCACAGCAGGTGCTGCCATTATCGTATCACTGCAGCAACTGAAAGGTTTGCTTGGAATAGTCCACTTTACCAGCAAGATGCAAATAGTACCCGTCATGGTCTCTGTTTTCAACCAAAGACATGAGGTATGTTCACACTAGGACCTTCAAATCTAATTGTCATTTGCTAAGATTCCAAACAAATATTTTTTTTTTTTCAATCACACTGTTTTTTTTTTATACTTCTAAAATAAAAACTTATCTTTTAATAAATAATAATTCTGCTTCTCATAATTTTTAAAAGTTATCAAAATATGTGAACATCTGTTTAAAGTTTAGAAGATATAAATATTTTTTTTATAAATTTTAAAATAGATAATGTTATTTTATCAAAAAATGTAAAGAAAATGAATTTTTATATTCATAAATTTTTTATATAGTTTTATTTAATTTTTCATGTTTTTTTTTTATTTGTATCGTTTTAAAAAAAAAAAAGGTAAAAGAAGTGACTTTATGCTTTGGGTACTTGACAGGTGTAAACTTTGAAAACTTACAAACTAGAAACATGTACTCTGAAACAGTAAGATGACAAGTTTTTCTTTATCCAAATTTAGAGAAATGTCATTAGTTCTTTTTTTACCTGAAAAAGTTATAAAAAAAATAAAAGATCTATTTGATTTTATCTGGTATATAGCAGATTGTGTAAGGTTTTAAATTTTGAAATTGATTTATTTATAGGTAGCCTACTGCAAACAAATATGTAACTTGTATAACTTAATTTAAATGTTAATTTTTTAAAATTTCTGTTCCAAACTGCATTTAGACTTCATAACAAAGCGGAATCAGTTTTGATTTTTGAAATGCGAATAATTTTGTAGTTACTACTGTCTTATGGGTGAAGGCTAATAATAATCTGGCAAAGCTACATAGAAAAGATAATAAATAACTCTTCCTCACCACACAAAACTCTTTCAAACATTCTCATGGAATTTATTCTTTTTTAAGAATTTAGACTATCGTTGGAGTATTCTATAGGGAATCACATTCCAAACAGAAAAAAAAAAAAAATATATATATCTTGGAGAATCACAAAAGCAAAATATCATATTTCTTTATATTTTTTCCTTTCAATGACTGCAAATTAAGAGCTGTGTAACTTTTAAACGAAAGGTACTTATCATACAGATGCAAAAATGTAAACTTAAACAAATGCATGTTCTCTAACATATTTGAGCAACTTTTGCAGTGGTCATGGCAAACCATTCTCTTGGGATTTGGCTTCTTGACATTCCTAATGACCACAAGGCACATTGTAAATATCTCTATCTTCCACAAAAAAAACATTTCTTTGACTTTTTTTTTCTTTTACCCCTGAAATCTGACAGTTCTTAAATCATTCAACAGAGCTTGAGGAAACCAAAACTCTTCTGGGTTTCAGCTGCTGCACCTTTGACATCAGTTATTCTGTCAACCATTTTGGTCTTTCTTCTGAGAAACAAGACTCATCAAATTTCAATCGTAAGATAGATACTTTATCATTGGGCATTTCAACACATAAGAGACACATACAAATATAACTTACTATTTTGTTTATTCTCTGGTAGATTGGACACTTACCAAAGGGAGTTAATCCACCTTCATCAAACATGTTATACTTCAGTGGTCCTTACTTGGCTCTTGCTATCAAAACTGGCATTATCACTGGGATCTTATCTCTAACTGTAAGTTGTCTACTGGTCCTGAAAAATCCCTGATTAGAGACGTTAATATATCATACCGTGTAGTTTCATTTAACTGTCACACTTATTCCACCAAATTTTCTGATATTCCAGGAAGGAATTGCGGTAGGTAGAACATTTGCATCACTTCAGAACTACCAAGTGGATGGAAACAAAGAAATGATGGCTATTGGTCTAATGAACGTAGCTGGCTCTTGTTCCTCATGCTATGTCACAACAGGTAATGATTCTCCTCTAATTTGACCCTATGCCTAGTTACCTAAGAAGCATCAATCTTATGTGTAAAATATACTTGCAGGATCTTTCTCTAGATCAGCTGTTAACTACAATGCCGGAGCACAGACAGCAGTTTCAAATATAATCATGGCTGCAGCTGTTCTGGTTACCCTTTTGTTTCTCATGCCTCTCTTCTACTATACACCAAATGTTGTCTTAGCCGCCATTATCATCACTGCTGTGATTGGCCTATTAGATTATCAATCTGCATATAAATTATGGAAGGTTGACAAACTTGATTTCTTGGCATGTCTCTGCTCCTTCTTCGGGGTTCTCTTCATTTCAGTGCCTTTAGGCCTTGGTATAGCGGTAAGTTTTTAACTGTTATTACAAAGCTAAAATATGATAGCATGATAATCTATGTAATTTCTATGTCATCAATATGAATTGACTTGGTCAAAATCTTCAGGTTGTCATATCAGTCATCAAGATCCTGCTTCATGTCACTCGACCAAACACTTTGGTTTTGGGGAATATACCAGGAACTCAAATATTCCACAACATAAACCAATACAAAGAAGCTTCAAGAATTCCTTCATTCCTCATTTTGGCTGTTGAGTCTCCAATCTATTTCGCTAACTCAACTTATCTTCAAGAAAGGTTGGTCATTGATATTTCTATAATAATTTCATTTCATGAAGTTTAGTATGCTGCTTTTGAATCCATGATTCCATATGATTGAGATGTTATCCTGAAACAGGATACTGAGGTGGATTCGAGAAGAGGAAGAACATATAAAAGCTACTGATGGAGCTCCATTGAAGTGCATGATTTTAGACATGACAGGTACATATTTCACTGGACCTACAACATTAGTTGTCTAAAGTTTGATCACATTTTGACTCAACAATATTCTTTTCACAGCCGTCACAGCCATAGACACAAGTGGGCTTGAGACTTTATGTGAACTTAGAAAGATTCTGGAGAAGAGATCACTTCAGGTACAGGAGCTGATTCCCATGTCACAAACTCATAGTTCCTAACAAACTACAGTTATTTTGTTGCTAATCTCTGCATTTATAATTGGCTCCTGCAGCTTGTGTTGGCAAATCCTGTGGGAAATGTGGCGGAAAAATTGCACAAGTCAAAAACTTTGGAATCCTTTGGACTAAAAGGAGTGTATCTAACAGTGGCAGAAGCTGTGGCTGACATTTCAGCAATCTGGAAAGCTCAGCCTTGATTTTCCATGCGTGTTCATGGAACCACAAGGCTTATGAGATAAACTCTAACCTTTAGTTTTTATGGCGAATGCTTGTTTAAATTCCGGAGAGTCTAGTTTCTGTTAGTAGGGACCTTCTGAACAATATTTCCCCCTAAAAAAGAAAAAAGGAGTTGCCATCAAAATCAAAGGACCTTGTGTAACTCCTTTTAGTTTCTGCTACTCAGCAATTTTGCTTCTTTTTAGAGGGAAATGATGAATTCGAGGAATGTATGAAAACCTCATTCATGTAGAAAATTTGAGTTCAAAGTATGAATATAACCTTTGGCGAAAATTTGTTCATCTCTTCTTTTATACAACATTTTTGAAACATGAATATTTAGTAGAAAACAATAAAACAGATCTCAAACTGGGAACCTCACATCACTATTTGTAGTTTTCACCGAAATTAATACACGAACACGTGGCTTAGATATCAGTATAATCTTTTAACGTGTGAAGTGAAGAAATGACATGAACTTGAATTTCCTATCTAAGCTTAAAGGGTGATCCAGCAATTGAACATTGAAATCTTACAATCTGAGCAACAAAAACTTTTACCAAATGTGTACATGCTTATACGTAATCTCACAGTTGGGCATGACTTTTACATGTTTCTTTGTGGTTAGCACGCTACATCACCAAGATCAATGAAGAAGTAAAAAGCAAGTCAAAGAGTTCATTCTGCGTTTGGACATAACACCATAACAAGTTATTATGGGCACTGTCTTGTACTCTAGGGGATCATCCAATGAAAATAATCAAAAGTGGAATCCTTTTCATTGAAAATTATAGCAAAGAATATGTGAATATATATGAAAGAAATTAACTTCTACGAACTTCTTCTGCTTGCATTATTTTATCTATAAATCATTTGGTTCTTAATCTTTCCTTGAAAGTCCAATATAGCAAATACTGTTTTTTTAGAACTCAACCCTAAACCCTACCAAAAGATTTATGATCATCCTCAAGAACCAAATCTAGGACCAAATGTTTTATCCTTTTTCTATCTTTTACTTCTTCTAGGTTCAAAGTTTAACACTTTTATTAGTATTATTACTAAAAGGTCAAACGAAATTAGAAGCATCGGAAACTTTTAGTCAAATTTATCCTTTAAAAGAAAATACTTTCAAAAAAAAACATCTCTATATTCCATAATGAAACAGCACAAATAATCTTAACCAATTTATACTTTCGAGAGAAAATATTTTCAAGAAAACAACATTTCTAAATTTCGTAATGAAGTTATCGAAAATGTCAACCATTTTTAATTAACAACCAAAAATCTATAAACAATTTTATGAAAAATAATAACCAATCTATAATGAATGAGGTTATCAGAAGTGGTTTTCTTTGCCAACCAACTTTTATAGATGTTATTTTCAACCTAAACAGAATCGTTGTTTTTAACAAAAACAGATTCTAAACTAAACTGATGATATGTATCTGTTGGCACTCAACCAAGAATTCATCAAAGATTTAGAAGAACTGAACAATGTCGAGGGAGTGAATGTCAGCTTTGAAAGGTTACTGCCTCCGATATTCATCATTTATATCATTTCACTAATATTTTTTTTTTTCAGTGTTCCACTTATGTCAAATTGAGAAAATATATTGTAGGTTATTAATGTGCCGCCTATAGTTTTGGATCCTATTTTCCTTATAGAAAAATATGTCCTCCAAACCTTTTAAATACCAAATATAAAAAATAAAAAATAATGAGAACAATAATATTTTTTAACAATAATATATATTTATGTTTATTTTTCTCAAAATCTAATCTTTATTTATAATAATAAGTCATAAAATCATACCTAAATATTTTCCACGTTATTAATGTATTTTTATCTTTTGAAGTATTACTGAGTTTTATCATCTGAAACATATTTCTTGGTGTTAAGAATCTGAAGAAAACTAATTATTATATTTTCTAGTTTAATACACAGTAAATTAGATTTTATGTACATCATTAGTATCCGTGATTAAATTTTGAAATTCCGTCATCAAACATCTTTCATCAATTACAATTACTTGAGTTCAAATGCAAGTAATTCATCTTCAAATTTATCTGCAGATCAAACAATGAAAGACAAACACATAGGTACTATGATTGTGTTTAACTTTTAAGCAAGGTAGAAGTGTAGAAGGTAATGGTAGGCAAGTAAAACAATTGATGAGAAGGAGGGCCTGCTCTGGCCTCTTTCATCAACTCATCCACTGAACATTACAATGCATATACATGTTCCAAGAGTTATCAGAATGGACAAAACTCTGCATTTCCTACAAATAACTCACTGAACCATGAAATATGGTTCTTGAACACCACCAACACACTATATAATTTGCATTGCAACCATGCATGCATAGCACAAACAAAACAACATAGGTAGATGTTTTGAAAGTTATTCAGTGTCTCTCAAGAAAGTCTGTTATTTGGACAAAAGCAGACCCGTGAGGAAGAGATCATGGTGGCTTGAGACAGGAGAACTTTCTGCTGAGTAAGTCCCAGTTTTCTCCAATTCCTCCCTTACCAAAATTTCCTCTGATCCACAGTCAAAACTGCAAAATGCTTTTCCACCCCTGCAAGATATACAGATAATACATTACAACTATTGCCTTGATTGAAGTAGAAGTAGCATAGTGAGATGTTTGGGACAAACCTGTATCTGTAAATTTCTTCCTCCCTAACTAATTTCTTATTACATGAATAACAAAAGCTCAAAACATTGTCAGAATGATAAGGGGATGATCCTTCTGAAAATGTAGGAACTTGATAAGCTTTGAAAGCAGGTTCTTCCTTCATGCTGAACTCAGTTAAGTCACTGTTGTGACATTCCAAAACGCAGTCACCAAAAATATGTGTTCTTTTAGGGTTTGGACCATGAGAAATTATACATGTATAATCCTCAGAAAGCTCTATCTCTCTTGCAGAGAGCGAGCCTAGGCACCCTTTACTAAAATCAATGGATATTGGAAGAGAATTTGAGTTAATATTCAAAGACTTATCTACCTGTGAGTCTCTGCTGGTCACTGGCAAACTCCTTAATGTAGATGTATTTCCCAAACACAATTCATTCATTCCCAAATTGGAGTTTTGGTTTGAGTTGATTAATGATGAAGGCCCAAAGGAACCAGGCAAAGAAATCACGGTTCTTTTGAAAGCTTTAGATTCCAAGTAGTCATCTTTCTTTCCAGAGACATTGTCAAAGTTTTCCACTTCAGATTTGGGAGTTCTGGTTTCAGAAGGAAATGAAATTACAAAGCTTTTGGGCAAGGAACTAGATTTCAAATAAGTTGCAAAGAATTCATGGTTGTTTGAAAATTTAAGGATGCCAGTTTTCACCTGTGGTCCAAAAATGATACTCTTCCTCTGAAATTTACCAAGCATGTCATTGTTATGTTCGGTTTCATTAACAAGGGAACTTATGATGCCAAGGCCTACTTTACTGCCATCAAACTGTTTCTTATGACCAATTCGAAATGATGGTCTACGAGACTTTACACTAAAAGGGTTGCTAAGATTTGAGAAGAGTCTGCAATCAAGAGGAGATGTAGGGCTCCAAACAGATTCAGAATCTGGTATAGCTTTAGCCCCAATTCCAAACCTAGAACCAGAGGTATAGAAATTTGAGAAACTCATTTGTCTTAATGCATCACAAGGTAAAGAGAAATTGGAAGAGGAATCAGCCATGAAATTACAAATCTTCCAAATGTGAGCCTTTCCCTTCTTCCGCATTATCCTAGTACCCCATTCCTCTCAAAAGGAAGAAATCATCATTTCCTTGCTGCATCAAATTCAAAAAGCTAAAGAAACAGCAACGTATTAATTCCCAAACGATAGGAATCACGACCAAAGTTCACAGCAACTCATCAACGCATCAAAAAAATTGCTAGTTGATTTAGCCACTCAGAATTTTTCTCTTTTAAAATTTTGGCAAAGATTAGGTGTAGAATTCGAACAAAATATTAGTAAGTGGTTAAGAGAATAGCCCCAAAAAGGAAAGAAATCCGCAAATCTATTGATACTTTTTGCAGCTCACAGTTGATAACAAGGTGAGTATTCATTTCCATTCCAAATAAACGTGAAATTTGCTGCACGAAGAGCGAAACGAGAATCTAAATTTCCTTAAAATGGCAACTCTCGTGAGAATTTTATCAACTTATCAAATAAAAGCTTCTCCAAAGACATTCACGATAACATAATACTTCGAAACAAAGTAGGAACAAACAAATTCATCAACAACATTGATGATCGGATTTAGAAAAAAAATGAAAAAAACTGTAAATTATACATTTTGAAAGTTGCAAACCAGGTCAGATTCGCAGATGATACCTCAAACAAAAACATAAAAGTGCAACTGATAAGAAGCATAGTACAATAAAATATCTAACTCGGGATTGCAAAAGATCGTTATTCTTTTAAAGAGAAAAGAGTTCATCAAACGCTCAAAAATCAACAGTGAAATAAGCTTATACAGAATCTGATTATCATCACCCAAAACAAATCTAATCAAACAATCCCGCAAAAGCATAAAAAGGGTCTCTGATATTACAAAAAACATCTTTCGTGAAAAACCACTAAACATTATTTGGAGTGAACTCCGAAACCACTAAACATTTTAGGAACAGCAAACTTAAAGAAGAAGAAAAAAATCCCAGAATGCATCGATTGGTGAGGAATGAAAGCAGAGAAATTTACTGTAAAGACACCTACTTTTTTTTAATCTGAGGGAAACCCAAATGCGTAAACTTGCAGTGATGAACATCAGCAGCAAAGAGCAAACCTTTTGTTTACACTAACATAACCCTCTTCACATTCTTCTCTTTACACTTAATCAGATTTTTTTATTTTAGTTTTCACCGTCTTCTTCCACCTGCATCTGCATGCATCAAAGTCAGAGAAACAGTGAACTCACTGAGTCTTCCGATGTACTACACTCACTCTTTCTCTTTCTCTCTCTGTTTTTCTCATCTCACTCTCATCATTGAGAGCTACAATACATATACAAATACGTATTGTCCCTGTACCGTATAAAATATGTATATATACACACACTTAAATGTAATTTTATTTTCTAATAAATTAGAGGGTTTATATTTTAATCATCTAAAATATCTTTATTTTTAATTTTTAATTTTAATATTATGTGGTATTCATTAACTAGTGTATGTTAAAAGAAAAATCAAGTAATACATTTAAAATAAATTAAGATCTATAAAATAAAATATATATCATTAATCTATTTGGATCAAAATTATTAATTTCAAATTTTTAATAAAAAATTAAAACTTAAAACTAAAATTCATATAAATTGTGAAGATTAAAAACAATAAATACAAATTTCACGGAATAAAAAAGAAAAAATAGAATTATAAAATCAAAGCTGGCCTATTTTGCATAAATTAAAAACATATTTAACCTTATTTTTATCTATATAAGTTTCTCTTAAAAGTATTTATTAAATAATTAGAACTAACATAAGCTTTTTGTGGTCCATATAAAATTATGTGTAGAGGAAGATACACCTTATTATGTTTCTCTCTCTCTCTTAATTTAATGGAGATGAGTTGGACTCTAACATTATTATGTGTACCAAAATTTCGGATTTTAGTATCTAATGTAATTTTACATATTTTACTATTTCACATATTTTTTCTTTTTTCCTTTTATCTTTCCTTCCTTCTTTCTTTCTTTTTTTACTTCATCTCTTTTTGTCTCGGTTAAGAAACAAACCATTATTATGTAGTTCCTCCCACGTTTCAAAGTTTGGACGAGACAAATGAAATATATTACTAAATTTAAAATTAAATTTTACTAATAAATTAAAAAAATTGAAACGAGCTACACAAATTAAAAACGGATTATTTGAAAAAATTATTTTAACGTGATGAAGTGATGTGATGTGATGAAAAATTCAAAATCAGATGTTGACAAAATATGCAGATTAACTGGTTTTAATTTAATTTTGAAAATAAAAAAGATGACTGCGCGAAATTAGTTTGAATGATAAGTAAAATAGGATTTTATTTGTAGAAATAAAAAATAATAATGCTCTAATAAAAATAAGAAAAACGTTTTACTTGTGTCAAAAATATTCTCAGTTATGACCATTTATATATATTTTTTAATAAATATACGGCATCTTAATTCAGAATGTTAATATTTTACTATTAATAAAAAATATCTCTATTTTATTTTACTATTCTTAAAATAAAGATAAATTCACCACAGTTTATAACACTTTTAATTTTAAAATTTTAATCAAACCATGCACGAAGCGTGACGTTAAATTTTCTTGGAGTCGATCAAGATCTTGGGTATGAGAATGTGTCCAAATGTAATATGCAAACAATAACAAACTAAAATTAAATAAAATAAAAAATGAAATGGTATTGATTACGGGACGCACCCGGCTCACGTTAGCAAAGAGCACCTTCTATCATCTCTGCGGAACTTGTGATGGTGCTTTGCCAATTGACAGTTTCTTTTCTTTCAGTCTGTTTTCAATTTCACACTTTTCGTTTCCCAGAAAATTGCGTTCTCTCAGGTATGAAACACTGATCACAATCTTCTCATGTTTGATGCTTTTGCTTTTATCTCATAAATTCAATGAGAATTATTTTTCCTAAATTCATATTATTCATGCAGGAAACATAATTGTGAATTAATTCAGGGTTATGCAATTCAATTTAATTGGAATAGAAGAATATTATAGTGTACACAAAGAAGGGTTGTTGAATGTTTGGTTAATGGAGTTAGAGATAATACTAGTTCTGTAGCTTTAGTTTCTAGAAAAATTCTGGTTCTGAATAATGGATGGCATTGAGGATGATGCGAGCTATCACCATAACCCATATCGCATCATTAGTCACCAACGAGGTTATGGTTATCAGAATTCTCCATATTCCCTCCCGGTTAATACTGAATATTCCCATCATCATGATGAAGATGAAGAACAAGAGCAGCTAGAAGGAGATGATAAGGTTGATCAAAGTAACAGCCTTCTTCAGCTTCGGCAAAAGGATGGGGGTGGTGATGAAAATGGTGATGAGGATGAGGAGGTAGAGGAGGTAGATAACAATAAACAGATTGGTTATTATGCCACTAAGACTGAAGATGATTTGGAGTGGCATCCAAAGAAGCAGAAGCTGAAGAGTTTGATTTCAACCTATGAACTTGCTTCTCGTTTGCCAGTGGCATCAGCTGCAGCTCCAGTTCCTTCAGCTCCCAAACCATCTTCTGGGGGTAGGAATTCACTTACTGACTGGACTGAGCATGAGACGTTTGTTCTGCTTGATGCATGGGGTGATAGGTTTCTTCAACATGGAAGGAAGAGTCTTCGATGTGAGGAATGGCAGCAAGTATCGAAAATGGTAGCACAAGTTTCAAAAATTGAAAGGACGGATACTCAGTGTAGAAACCGCCTTGACACACTGAAGAAAAAGTACAAGAAGGAGAAGGCTAAATTTCCGGATAGTGATGGTGGAGATTGCAAATGGGTTTATTTTAAAAGGATGGATGAGCTAATGAATTTTCCTCCACAACAAGTTGGTATCTCTTGTGGTTTGAACTCGGGAGAGTATGTTTTTATGAACCCCGGAGTTTATTTGAATCATGCTAATGGATTGGATGAAATAAAGGATAGTCCTGAGAATGTGGAATCTACCGGTGAAAAAGGTTCGGATGGGCTTCAAGCAAAGAAAAGGAAAGGAAGGAGCAGTGGTGAAGCTTCTTCCTTCAGGTTACTTGCCGATTCCATTCAAAAATTCAGTAGGATATATGAAAAGATAGAAAACAGTAAAAGGCAGCAGATGATGGAACTGGAAAAGATGAGAATGGATTTCCATAAGGAATTGGAAACACAGAAGAGGCAGATATTTGGGAATTTGCAGTGCGAGATCTTAAAACTAGAGCAGATAAATGATGAGAAAGATGATTCTGCTGAGAATGGTATGTGAAATCTTATGCATTGTAGTTGCCATTGCTGTGTAAGATACTGGATTACTAGTTGTATCATATTTGAGGCATTTTGCCCCTTCTTGCCAGCAATATTGCATTTTACTACCATGTCATTGTTTCCATGTTCAAATTGTGCTCCATGCCTGTCTGGTCTATTTCTTTACTATTATATTTTCAAATTTATGAATAATATTTGATGATATGCATTACTTACTAAATGAGTTGACATTTTTTATTTATAGCTTTTATAGAAAAAAGAGATTGATCATGCATGATTATTTAACACGTGATCGATTACAGTTCATTCTGTATCAAATCTTATAGAAGAAATAGTACAAATAGATTCATTTCCAATTTTATTGCCAAGTTTAGATGAATAGTGTCTCTGCAGTTTTATGATCCCTGTGGTGTTCATGTCAAACCCTCAATCCATCACTTTAATGATCATGTGAAAAGGGTGAAGTTCCTTTAATTTGTAACGGCCAATAATCTATAAGCCATAGAAGAAGGATTTCTATATTCAGATAACTTCATGCAGTTTTACATTGTTTCTTTTTATGACAAATCTTTTTGTCTGCTATCCCCCCATAGTTCGAATTTAAATTGAAAAAGAAAAATTTATTCGTTCACTTTTTTATCTGGTTCAAAGGTTTGACTTGAAATAACATTCGAACCCAAAAAAAGAATGTTACACAACCTTAAGGCCAACCAAGGAGTTATCCTCTTAGGTCTTAAATTCTAACCTATCCAATAACATATGTCAAACCTGTATAAGGTTGACATATGCATACGGATACAATTTAGTTGGCGGGCATCCTAAGGACATTAGACAGCTACTATCAAATTAAAAAATAATTTGCTTCATCGACAGAGACTTCTATCCACCATTTCTTCGACAGGTAATGTGTGGTATCTGTTCAATTTGGACCATATGAAAGAAGTTGCGATGAGAACATGACTTGCAAAGAAGAATAATTGATTTGACAAGTGACACGGAGCCCTAACTCATATTGTCTGTTATGGAAAAAAAACCCCAAAACGGAAAGTTTAAACAAAAGCATGCTCTGGAATATATGATTGACACATGCTCCAAAAGATTATTATAAGGTTATAGTTCTTAATACTTTTGGACCACCGGTACTCTTTTTTTACATTAGTTAAAGGTATAATCAAATTATAGTACAAGTATAAACCTAACCTGTAAGAGAGTCTTATATGATTAAGTTCAGACTTACTATTTTAATATGGTATTACAACTCTTGTTCAAGGGGTTCACCTTTTAGTGGAAAGGTGTATTGTATCAAATTGTAATATACAAGTAAATATAAATCCAGTAATACCAACATGACATCTTAGTTTCTTATTAAATGTATTATTCAATTTATTTGGTACATTTTGTTTTTTTCCAAAGAGGTTCTCACTACCGTCCTCAATTTGATCACCAGTGTCATCTGAGTTGTTTTCAGGGATTCCTCTGATTCACACTCATACACAGAAGTGGTAAAGAAAAAGGTTAAGTTAAACTGTTTTTTTTATATTTTTCATCCCTATTAATGGTGAACATAAAGGGAAAGGAACCCTAGCATTTTAATTTGGAGTCCAAATCCAAGAGGGGGAAAGGTTTATAATACTGTTATCTTACTATCCCTCCAAATGTCCTAATGCATGAATGAACCCATGTGGCATGCTGTGCTAGCTTTTACTTGTTACAAGTTTGCACATGGTTCTTATACCTTATTCTGGAAAATACGAAATTGGTGTTTTAGGCATTATTCAAGCCATCATTCAACGTCTTGTAAAAGGTTTTCGTTTTTATTACTAATCTGGCTTAAATGCATATTCGGAATAATCATGTTGTTCATTGCTACTTATCTAAGTTGGAAGTTTCAATATCTCGGAACTTCTGTGTTGAAGAAATGTCTTCAAAATCTAATTTACGGTTTCTTATCTTTCACTTATCAAAACCTTCTATTCAACTTGCGTGCTTTTCTCATCTTTTGGTACCATAATGCAACTTTATAGAAGTTAACTCCATCCATTTTAATTATTCAAAAACTTAAAAAACATGTTAACATATCAATTTTAGTAAATCACTCGATATTGATGCTGTAAAATACAGTCATATCTACAACTCGATATTGATGCTGTAAAATACAGTCATATCTACAGACTTGTACAAACATAATTTTCCTAAAGCTATTGGGTGGAACATTACGAGTAGATTTGGTCAAATTTCTAGTATTTTTTTTTTTAAATATGAAAATAATTTTTGCACAAGTCCTATGAAAATAAAAAATTAAAAAAATATATATGAAAAGAAGTTTACAAATTAATTTATATATAAACTAATTTTAATTTGTAACAAAGGTTAATTTTATTTTTTCATGTTTTTCACTATTCCAGAAAAACTCTAAATACGTTAAGAATGCAACTCAGAATAACTTGTGTATGTTACTGACAGATTAAGTATTGATAAACGAAACAAACAAACTGCCTCGTTGCATATTTCTAAGATCTAAATACCACTTTAATACTCTTCAATGGAAATTGTATTAAAAAAAGCTTCATCAACCGCACGCCTTCCGTACATTAGAATTTTCCTCGAGGGTTCAATATCAAAACAAACCAAATAAGATGTTGTGTAGAAGCTGAAAAAAAAAAAAAATGCCGTGTATCACTCAGTTCACTACTAATATAAACCCACGGTTGCGTTACTTGTGTCCGCTCTTCATATACGGCAAAAACAGAAAGTAAAATGAATATGATATTTGTATGAAAATAGGTAGAAACTGTGCAAATTTTGGGCAAATAAAGAATTAAGCAGAATTCAATTGTTCTTCAATTACCCACACACACACACAAAACATGTAAAATAATCCGCTGCTATTTGTATCATTACTCAAAATAAACTGTTTTTGGATGTGCTATTACTCAAAATAAAGACCTACATTATCCATAAAACAATTTCCTATCTTCCACCCTTATCTCCCATTGAAGGTAAAAGGAATTGCTAAGTCATTGTTTAAAAAAAAATAAAAATATCGGACACATACAACATAACAACACAGCATACAGGTCAGGGTAACTAATTAATGTAATAAAAAATTTCCTTATTCAGATTAAAATCAACTATACTTTCTAAACTGATATATGAGGGATTTTTCTCCAATATTGGTTTTCTTCAATGAATGTTCCTAACCCCGTACCTTAAAATAAAATGTTCCTCGCTCCAAAACCATTAATGCAATTCAAGGGTATTGTTAATAATCATTAACAGAGTCACTCAAAAGGCGATACCAGATGGCTCTCATGACTCCATTTTAAAATCGTCAACCTTGCCGACTGCCTCAAGTATTGAAGAGTAGGTGATGAGGTCATACTGAAATCCTTTTGAACTCATTTCTTGCATAAGTTTTGCAGCCTCTTCAAACATACCAGCTCTGCTCAGACAACCAAGGATTGTGTTGTAAGAAACCCCGTCTGGCTTAATAGTTGAGTTCTTCATTTTTGTAAACATTTCCAAAGCACGCTTTGGGCCACCTGTTCTAGCCAAGCCATTCAAGACAATATTATGAGAATTTATATCTGGGGTGCAACCATTTTCTTCCATAGTTCTAAACAAGGAGAAAGCTTCATCCACCCTTTCAGCCCTTACCATTCCAGTCATGAGAGCATTATAAGCATAAACATCAGGGGTGCATCCAAGTTTTTTCATTTCATTAAAAAGATTGATAGCTTCATTGAGTCTCCCACATTTTCCAAAATGCTTAATCATTACAGCATACACACGAGCACTGGAACATCCACAGTTCTCCCTCAACTCCTGGAATAGCTCATTTGCAACATCATAGCGCTTTGCTAGTCCGAGGGTGTTGATCAGGCTGCAGTAGGCAGCAGGACAAGGTGGAAAGCCTTTTTCATCCATCTCCTCAAGAAGCAACAAAGCCTTCTCAACTCGATTTGTTTTGCAGAAACCATCAATGAGAATTGAATAAGTAAATGAGCTGGGGAGTATTCCATCTTTCTTCATCCTCTCAAACCATGCAGAAGCTTCAGAAGGTGGCGCTTTGGCCTCAAATAAAGATTTGATGATGGTATTATATGTCACAACATTAGGAGCACAATTCAGCAATTTCATTTCATCAAAAAGCTTAATAGCATCTTTTAAGCGATCAGATCTTCCCAAAATATTAATCAAATTATTCATCAGAATGACATCAGGCTTACAACCATCTTTCAGCATCTTCTTGTATGTCATGTATGCTTCTTCAACCCTCCCAGACTTCCCCAGCCCCCTTATCAATTCTGTGTAAGTAAAGACAGTTGGGAGACACCGCCTCTCTCTCATCTCCTTGACTAGGCCCAATGCTTCTTCAACCCTACCCAACTTAAAGTACATTCCCATTAAAGTTGTATAAATTTTCGCAGTGGGCTGCAATCTATTTTCCTTCATCTCATCAAATAATCTAATGGCAGAGTCATCACGATTTAGTTTAGCAAATGCTGATATAAGTGCACTATAAGTAACAGTGTCAGGAAAACAATGGCCTTCGCTGCACATTTCATTATACAGCTCATGGACTTTTTCATGATGCCCCTCTTGCATCAGCATCAAGATGACAGAGTTGTAAGTGGTCGCTGTGGGTCTGCACTTGCGACCCTTAACCTGGTAAAACACAGATAACGCCCTGTTAACCATCTTGGACCTGCCCAAGATCTTCACAATTTCAGACAATTCAGCAGGACCCATTGCACATGAACCTTTAACCATGTCTTGTATTGTCTTCCACACTTCACCAAACATCCTATGTTCATCCAAGCAGCGAATCAATGCCATGTAAGTGCTTGAATCGTGTTGAAAATTCCTCCTTTTCCCAGCCCACTTAAAAAACTGAGTCTTAACACTGACCTCAACATCTACCTTTAGAATCTCGCGAACCAAGCGAGCATCAACCTTCAGTTTCAACACTTCCAAGGCCTTTTCTGCATCAGGTCCCCACTTAAATATTTTCAAAATCCTAATGAATCTCTCATCCAATGTCCGAGAATAAGGTTCCTTCCTCGACACATATCCTCCTTTCTCGGGAACGTTATGGTGGTTTCCTTCATGGGGATTAGGCAACCGAAACATTTGAACAATCTCATTTTCTGCTAGTTCAATCAAAATCACAAAAAATCAGATATGGTCAAAAGTTGCATTACCTGAATTCAAATCAAGCCAACTCAGGAGTTACAAATGATGATATCAAACAAAGAGAATAAAAAGCAACGACAACAAACACCAATTAAGTTGAGTGAGCGAGTGAATACAACCTGTTTGCTTTAATCTCTGAGAGAAAGGAGGAAAAGTTGATATTCCCCTCCTCATTGCAGCAATGGATCCAGCAACCATCGTTGGATTTTCCTCGAGCTATATCTATGCTACTCCAAAAAATCTTGCTTACCTAAAACTGAACTTACCGAATTTTTCTCTCATTTTATTTTCTGCGACAAAGCATGAACTGCAAAAGATGTGCTTCAAAATTCAACATTCGATCAATGAGATTCGTCACCCATGCATGATATTCGCAACCTTCTCTTTCGACTTTGCAAGATGAAGTAGAATTATGTTGAACCTGTTTATTTGTTAACGGTATTCGCAACCTTCTCTTTTGTGTTTTCAGTTTTCATACTTCAAACCGTAGACGAAAGCAAATAGCCAAAAGAAGGAAAAAGAACAGCTAATTGGGTCTGTTTTCATCAAATGGGATGGGCTTCTTATAACATTAGGTTGACAAAAAAGCCTATTACTATTTACACTATTTACACTCTCCATTTACCCTTTGCTCCGTGTCAGTTTAATCACACTCCTTATTATTCATCTCTTTCTCCCTCTCATTTAATTCTGGAAAAAAAATAAAAATCTACCTTCATTCATTTTGTGTGACAATGTTCTATATATTATTAACTTGAAATATAAAATACTTCTCACTTCATTCTCTAAGTATATATATTTTACAATACTTCAAACATTCTCTAAGTGATATATTTTACAATAATTCAAAATTGTGCTGCTTTTTGAGAATCTAAAATATTTTGTTAGCAAAACATATTTAGATAGACATTACCATTTATTTTTTTATAATCTCTTTTTTCTATATTTTTTTATAATCTTTTCTCAAATCAAATCAAATATTTAAAATTAATTATTAAAAATAAACTGATTTGCGTAATGAATGTAAAAATATAAAAGTTTTAAGTTTAAGAAAATAAATTTCAATATTACTCATAATTTTTTCTTCCAAATAAAATCATGACAACTTTTTAAACTTTCATGTTTGGTCATACAAGAAAGTGAAAGAATTTTTTAAAAAATAAATGAGTTTTGCAAATTATAGGTACACTTAATATAATCTTAAGTTTTTATAAATAAAAAAAAAAAACACTTTACATGAAATAAAACTAGATTCACAATACAAAATGCCGAAAAAATGGAAGGGTATTTAAAGGAAAATCGAAGCATTTAACTCAAAATTAAAACAAGCATTGTAATTCCACTTATAGAAAATGGTACACCAATAATCTAAAATCCTAGACATCGTAAGAGTTCGACAAAACAAAAACCGGGCCGAAGACCACAATTCACCCATAAACAAATTTTCCAGCATCAACTCGCTGTTACCTACTTTTTCAGGCACAATTCATAGTGTCGTACGTATCATAGAAAGATATCATGGCAAAATCAACAACAAAAATTAAGCAGAGCCTGTGTTTTCTGATTTCTCAGTCTCCATTGGTTCAGCAGATGCTGGTGGTGGGGCCGGATTACCATTGTCCCCTGCATTTTCATTACTGCTGCCATTAGGATTCTCCTGAGGTGGTGTTTGTTGCTGCTGCTGTTGCTGTTCACCACCCTGAGGAGGTGGGGTTGCTGGTGCTTCTGGAGTGGCTGGCTTTGGTGGGGGTGGTTTTGGTTTCGTCATAATTGGCTTGCAGAACCTTTTTATTGAAAGACAATGAGCAAGATTAAGAAACAATAGCCACACAGAAGAAAGACCTAAATATAAAGAACAAAAGCAAATACCTGTCAACAGCTTCAGCTTTCTTTCTTATGTCAGCTGACAAAAGTACAGGAGCAGCATACTTTGGAAGCCCATCCTGTAGATGCTTTTTCTCCCTGAGCCAGTTCTCAGCTTCCAAACATTCATTTAAGACCTGCAAAAACAAATAAAATGGAAAACATGTTCAACTCAATGCTAAATAGGAAAATATGAATTAGAGAGAATCAATAGCAACCAATTACCTTCTGTTTCTCATTGATGTCAATGTGATCAAATTTGGGATCATTTGACATTGCAGCTTCTCTATAACTATTTATACAATAGACAAGTTGATCAATTATTGAACCCCTTTCCATGGATTCTTTGTAACGCTCTTCAATTGGATCACCTTGCTGCAATCAAGTAAATATCCAATCAGATGGTAAAAACTAAAATGCAAACATATCTTTTTCGCCCACATTTATGCCCGTTCTTTCCATCCTTGCAAAATACTTCTCTAAAACAACAACCAGGCCTTAAAAGAATAACATAATCAGCTAGGGTCAGATTTTCTAATCCCAAAATTTCTTACCTTCTTGAGCTCTTCTAGTTTGGCAATGTATACACCTTTAGTCTCATCTTCACCATCTTCATATAGCCAGTCTTCCACCTCCTGAAGTTTAGTAGTGAATGCTTCCCTCTCTGAATCAATGACAAACTCTTGGTATTTGTCACTAAGCTGAAATGGTAACAAGGAATTAGTTTGGTAACAATCAAATATTCCACATCAAATAACAAGAAAATCAGGACAACTCTAACCTTGTTTCTCATGTCATAAACATAAGCCTCTACAGCATTTTTCTTGTCTTTTGTTTCCTCCATCACTCGATCTTGCAAAGCCATTTCAAACTCCCTCTCGACAGCTTTCTGAACATCCGCAGCTGACATTGCTCCGTAAACTAGCTCCGTCACAGGAACATTTATTTTCTTAACCTTTTTCTTTGGAGCCTCAGCCTGTTTCAAGTAAAGGCAGTTCAATTTCTAGCTGACTCGAACCACGTTGACAACTTGATTGATGCACATAATCCAAAAGGCATTTAATATTCAAGCTACCGGAAGGGGGTATTAGGTCTCGGTTTATTTTCTTGCTTGATAAATTATTTTCAATATTTGATTGACAAAATTGGACAAAAGAAACATGAAATAAAAGACCTTGTAAGGTTACGTCAATTTAAATGAAGAGCTGAAAACAAACCAAACAATCTCGTGCACCTCAAAACAAGGGGAAAAAACGAAATCCACTTACGTGAAACTCAAACACAATGAAATACCACAATTAATCCAAACAATGTCCAGAAAACTTAAGTTCACACTATCATCTTACACACCAAATATAGTATTTGTTATGATTCGTTTATCTAATAAACCCCTAACTCTGATCCCAATTACCGATGGCATCTTATTGATGAGTATACTATTAGAAACAATATAGACAGAAAACCACAAAATAACATAAGATCTGAATATCAAAAATAGAAATATCGCATCTAAAAAATTTAACAATTACACACAAACATTTCAATTATATGCTTAAATTTTCTTTTGACCATTTACCTTGGTATCAGTATCCATTTGCACAGGCTTATCTCCTGCCTCAGCGGTACCATTTTCAGCCCCAGGGACGTCAGCAGATGCATTGGCATTAGCATCTTGCATGTTAACATCATTGTCATTGGTTCTAGGAGGTGTGGCAGTATCAGCAGCAGCTTCGTCAGTTTCCATCTTGGTATTTTCTCCTGCTGGTTCTTTGGAAACTGGAACCTCAATTTCTTCCTCTTCCAAGAGCTTAAAGGAGACAAATATGAAGTAAGAAACAGAGGCCATATGGTTTACTTCCATAATAATCTCACAGGTATACAGGAGAAATAATAAAAGCATAAACCAAGGCTAGAGGGAGGGACTCACAGTTGCAGATTCGATAGATACGATTCCATGCAGATTCAACCTAACTTTCACCTTAATTTTTGCTTTTTCACCTTTTGGTGATTGGAAAGGGCCAATCTGCATGCATTTTAGTACACTTAGGAGTCAAATGACTGCCAAAAGAATGTTTTTTCCATGTGCATGTAAATAAAAACTTTAAAACAGACTTACAATATATATGCTGCTCTTTGCAGATTTAAGTAAACATTGGAACCATATGACTACCAAAGGAATGTGTTATGTGTATTGTATGCAAATAAAAACTTAGAAACCAACTTACATTGTATGTGCTGATCTTTGCAGGTGTTTGCAAACCACTCACATCATCATATTGAACGTCAATAGAAAACGTTCCTTGCCTATAGATTGTAATTACCTTAACGCTTGGTATGGGATTTCCCTTGGGGAAGACAAGGGTACTTTGCTTACTATCTGGTCCACTTTCCTGTGCATCAGAGTTCGAACCTTTCCACGAGAGAGAAATTGAGAAAGGAAAGCTTTCATTGACCTTCACATCATGAAACAAAAGAGCAAAATTATATAAAATATAACATTAGCACAAGACAAACAATTCACCCCAACAAACTAGCAGTTGTCAAGAATAATTTACAGTGAAATTCAAAATCCTTGTATAATATAATGTAAAGGGCGATACCAAAGAAAAAGCAATTCAAAGTACATAACATGTACCTGAAAAAATAACAAATCAAAGCTGAAAACATGATTCTAGAGATCTAAACAGTCTTAAATTGATAAATTTCAAAACATTGTCAAAGGGTCTTTTGAACTAGAGAACAATACAAGCAGGAAGAAAATTACCTGAAACTCCCTCACTTTAAAAGTTGGACTGAGAATTGCACACTGCAATGCACAACCCCTGGCAACACACTCACTTGCATTCATTGTCCGCCTAGGCTCCTTTTTGAAGAACTCTGTCAATATTTTGTTTATAGCTGGCACACGGGATCCAGAGCCAACCACCTCAACCATGTGAACATTATCAACTGTAAGACCTGCCTCTGCAAGTGCCTTCTCCAATGGTCCCTTCACTCGTTCCAAAATTGGAAGACTTAGTTGCTCAAACTCTTCACGCTTTATAAAGCCTCTGACATCCTTCTCATCCATCAAGCACTCTATGTTTAAAGGTGCCTCTGGATTAGCACTAAGCACCTTCTTCAGCTTCTCACAAGCAGCCCTCAATCTTAGACAAGCCCTAGCATTTTGCAATACATCAATCTTGTAATCCTCCTTAAACTTTGCAACAAAATGATTGAACAGAACCTCGTCAAAGTCCCTCCCACCTAGGGACCTATCGAATGACTGGGACAACACTTTCAGCTGACCCTTTTTAAATCCAGCAATGCACACTTGCATGCTGGCATGTCCAACATCAACAAAGGCAACATTCAGCTGATCACTTTCAGGAAGATCGGTCTTATATATTCCATAAGCCAATGCAGTTGCTGTTGTTTCATGAAATAGTCGAAGTGGGTGCAACCCTGCTATAGTGGCTGCATCCAAGACTGCCCTCCTCTGCAGATCAGTAAAATAAAGTGGAATACCAATGCAGCAATCAACAACAGCAGCATTCAGATTTTTCTCAGCTATTTCTTTAAGGTTTGATAACATCATTCCGAATACTTGGGTAGGTGTAAATGTTTTAACTTCACCCAAGTACCTTGCATGAATCAATGGATATCCATCAGGCCCTTCAGTGACAACAAAAGGGAAAGTCTTCAGATCTCGCTGTACTTCCGGATCTGAAAATTGTCTACCAATTAACCTCTTTATTTGCGAGATTGAATTCTTTGGATTCATCATAGTAGACGCAGCTCCAGCTGTCCCAAGGAACCGTTGTTTGTCACCAAAGCATACAATTGCAGGTGTTTCACGCTTGGACTCATCGTTAAGCACCACATCAATCCCCCTCTGTCTTGCAACAGCAACAATGCAGCTTTCATTACCAAAATCAAATCCAACCACGCTCATTTTTGCTTGATCTCTAAGCCCAAAAAACACCTGATGAAGGGAAATAAAATAAATCCTGTGTCATGTCATATCAACATCTGGGACGTAGATTCTAATTTTCTGCCCTCATAACAAAAAATGACATAAAAAGGATGGAAAAAAACTTCAAGATCGTCTTGGCAGTGCCTAGAGTACCAACTCATGCACTGTTAAAGCATGAACAATCAAATACAACAGTTACTCAAATAAAATCTAACAGTCATAACACAACATTCAGCACTAGAAGCTCGATTTAAAAAAAGAAATACAATCTTAAAAAGAAAGAAAACATCACTTTGCGTGATCAACTATGCTTCGGAGATCAACTCATTCAATGCTTTACAACAAAATTGTAGTTTAACATTCATAAAACTTCAGGTGACAAGTACAAAACAAACCTAAAAGACTGAATATAACAACAACAAAAACTTGCTCTTAAATTAAAAGGCGGTAACATAAATCCTAATTCTAGAGAAAATGCATGAATATACCACCGATAGGACACAGATCTATGACAAAAAGAGGTAAACTGAACACAAATCTAAGGGAAGAGGAAATAGGGTTTACCAGAAGAAGCGATCGAAGCAAATAGAAAGAATGAGAAAAAGGGTTTTGAGAGAGGTTCTGGAATAATCTTAATAAAGGGGCTAGAGTAGAGGGAGCGACTCTTGAGTTAGTTTCGACTGGGGCCGCTCTGGAATTTTGGGTTTGTGTTAAATATTTGTGTTTGGGACCTTCGCACTTGTTAAATTGCCAGTTTTGAACGAAACAAAAGACGTGCTCCACTCAATTGGTCCCAGAAATGTCTGGAGAATCCTCCCACCTTCTAGAAACATCTACTACTCGGATCTCTTCATGCTTCTTTTTGCTTTTTGAAACCCTCCAATTGGGCCTTTGCGGCTGGGCTTTAAAAATCTCTAGTCACAATTAGTCCACTCAATTTGGAGTTCCAATTCCATCAACACTCTAAGAAAACAAATTTACTAAAACAATATTTAGATGGGTAAATTCAAATGAAGGAAATAAAACTTGGATGTGTTCTTGGTAGAAAATGATTGATTTATGTCTTCCACAAAGTGAAAATAAAAAAATCAAGAAATAAAGCTTTTCTGTGATTAAAAATTAAGCAGTGCATTTTTAATATAAATTAGCAAATAAAAATATAAAATTTTAATAGTCCAGAAATTTTTTATAGCTCTTTGGTTTGTTTTTGATAGATTTGATTGTGACAATGGATAAGTTTATTTAAACTAAAAAATAAAGTGTTTTTTTAAAAAAAAATATATGAAAATAGGTGATTGTTACAAAAAATAAAAATTAATGTTGGTTATAATTATAAATTTTTTTCATTAAATATTCTATATTTTTAAAACAGTTTATATATCAACTTATTTTAAAAAAAATTAAAAAACATTTCAACAACGATCTAAAAGTATAATAATAACTTTTTATTAAAAAGGTTATTTTTTCTCTTAAAAACTGAAATATTTAAACAATATTTATACGTGAGTGTGCACAGGTGTGGTTTTTATAGTAAAGTTTAATTAATATTAATATTTTTTAATTTAAATATAAATAACATAAGTAAATGAAAACGTTTTTTCAGTTTAATGTTTATTTAAATCTAAAATATTTGAGAAAAAGTTAACAATTAATTAGTAAAGAGAAACATTTTATCATAAACATTTTGAATGTGGTGAACTAACTTTTTTTTTTATCATTTTGTAGGTGGAGAACTAACTCTCTTAAGGTATAGGTCTGGTAAATAATTTATTTTCAATAATTTTTTTTACTTTTATTTTATTTTTTTAATTACAGTACACTAAATATATAAATGTGTTTTAGCAACGAGATATAAGAACTAATAACATAGAACACACCTCATATAATTCAATACTAAAAGAAAAAATCTTCCACGTATTTAAAGAATTTACACATAGATATTGCTGTGTTTCCTTTTTTTTTTTCAATTCTTTTACTAGTTATCGACTTCTTTTCTCTTTTGATTTATTTATTCCTTTATTTCTCTTATTGTAATTTGTTTAGGGTTAAGATCGTATTTTTATATTTTTATTATGTATCTTGCATGTTTGCATTTTTTTCTTTATTTACCCTTTGAGGTTTTTTTTATGTGATTTTTTTTTTTCAAAATCTGTTTGCATCTTATAGTAGTTGAAAAGCCAATAACTATTTTCAGCTAAATAATTTTTCGAATACAAATTTTAATTGATGAATGATTCTATCCTCTGAGTTTAAAGTTTGTTAGGAATGGAAAATTTTTTATATGAAAAATCATCTTAAATGATCTTAGTTGATAAATGTGAAATATAATATATTTCAGTAGAAAGATTTTAATAAAATTATTATTTTTTTATTGAATATGAAGTTCATTTATTATATACGAGTAAGATGTTTTTTTTAAGTACACGAGTACCAGTTATTTTACTAAGTATATCATCTTATGTTTCTATCCAGTGTGGTTTGGTAAAGTAAAGATATTATTTGATATTTTTCTCTTAGTGAATATAAAGTAGAAAACCATCCTAATATCAAATTTATTTCCTATTGATTGAATTTCCTTGTCTTTCTTGAGAATAATGTTTTGTGTATGTATATATCTGTAAAAAAGAACAATATTGATTTATATGTTTAAATGACTTGTGGTCTCATTTAAAAAAAATTATACAAGTAATGTTTGAATGAGTGTGAAACTGAAGTTACAAAATTGGGATGATAAAAATTGTTTAAATTTGTGTATTAAATATAAGAACTTATGAAATATAATTGAGGGTCTAAATGTGATAAGTTGTAAAAAAAAATTACATATATAATAGTTTTGATTTTTCAACATCTTAAGGTAAATAAGTTAAAGTATATAATTAAATTATAAATATAATATTATTTGATAGGATTTTCTTTAACATATGTCTTCCGAAAGAAAATATTAATATCTTTTACAAGTAGATTTATGTGTAATTTACATGTAAATACAGATAAAGAGATGATAAATTTTTTGATTTACAACATTCGTATTTTTGTGATTAAATTTATTTAGAAATATAATATTGTGATAAATTTTCTTTTAGTAACCTATCATTGTATTTGTTATATGCATAATGATCTGTTATGAATGTAGTGTGTACGTAAACAAACATTTTTTTCAGAATGATGATTATATTTTTGATGATAGTAGTATGTAAGGTGTTAAAGTAAGACCTTCAAAAGTGTTTTTTCTTTTTTTCTTCCCAACTCTTTATTGTCTCTTTATTTTTTCTTGTTATTTATTTATTACCTCATTTACTATTATTTTAGAAAACAATATTCAAATAAAAAAAGTAATGATGGAAGCTATTTTGCAAAGATGCAAACCTTTTTCTGTTTATTAATATATTATATGTAATTTGTATTTTTGGTATCTAATAAAAGAGTGAGAAAATGAATGATTTTAGGTCATGGGCAGAAAAAATCAATTGAAACACCAAAGGAATTTAATTTAAAAAATGATAATTAATTTTATTAAAATATTTAGTGATATGCATGATTAATTTGTCAAATTAATAAAAGATAGTAAGTTGTTTTCTAATGTAATATCAATCTTACATTTAAATATACTTTTAAAATATAAACATCACATGGTTAAAAAAAATATTAGTAGGAGAATGAAAATAAATTATTTCTTAATAATAATAATAATTAAAAAATATTATTTTGAATTTGACAATACTAATTATAAAAAAGCAACGAAAAACTCAACAAATAAAATTATTATAAAAATTAAAATGTTAGATAGAGTAAAAACACACAACAATTTATATGGGTAAAGTGGACATTCACAAAATGATGTTTTCAAAACTCTCAATTCCCTTTCATCTTACACACAATTTTGTTTTTGAAAATTATATCAAATAATCTTTATCAAATCAATATACTTAATATTAAATAAGCTATACCAAACAAAGTGTAAAATTCAGATCTCAAATCAAATGGATATTTGTTTTTATCTTAAAAGTAATTTCTATAACCACAACTTTAGATAAAAAAAATTCAAAATAACGAAGAATTCAAAATCATTTCACAATATATAATAATCAAGAACAAAATAAAATATTTATGAAAAATAGCTAGAGAAACTTTTCAATATCAATAAATATGAACCAAAAATAAAGGTTGGAAAAAAGAGACCTTTGCAAAGATCCGGCTGACGGGGATATATTTTGTTTAATTATGATATCATTTTTTACATAATCAAATGACATTAAAATAATATTTAATATAATAATTAAATGATTAAAATATAAAAGATATTATTAAAATGTGATTTTAACCAAAACAAAATTGACTATTAAACCTTAAAAATAAATTAAAACTTCTTGTACATCGCAATAGAAAATTAAATTGAATAATGATAAATCAGTGACTCGGAATCATGGAATCAACGATGTAAGAGAAACTTCTAAAAATGATTATTTCTTAATTCTCTAAGTCAATAAAAATTATTTCATTTCAATATCCACCTACTAAATACAGTTGTCATTATACAATATATATTTAATTTTATTTAATAAAATATATTTTTTCAAACCTAAAAATTAAGAAAAATATATAATTTATAAGACTAAAAATTGATAAAAAAATAAATTTCAAAATATGAAAAATGGTCAATTATATATATGAAAAATTTCAAAATATATTAAGTTTTAAACTTAAAACAACTTTTTTTACTGGGATCAAAATAAAAAAGCGACTAGTTTTCAAAGTGGGATCAAAATAAAAAAAACGTCCAGTTTTCAAAGAATACAAATATTATATATATTATACATTAAAAATATAAATCACATTTATATATAATTACTTTGAGAATATCTGAAAAAAAAATCCTGTTTAAATGTATATCTCACTTGATTAATCAATATTTGTTTCAAAGCTTAAATCATAATCACAAGACCTTACTTTTATATAGATAACAATTTTAGCTTTTTTTGAATTTTAGTGTTATTTTTTTATAAAATATTTAGAATGAACAATTTTTTTTTAATTATCGATATGAATAAATCAGGTTAAGTTGATATAATTTTAATATAAAAAAGTCATGTAATTATGATAACATTTTATTTCATTAAAAGTCAAATCGTATCATTATCATGTCACATCACACAATTTAAATTCAATCTTATTGTATTAAAATTGTATTGATGTAATATTGTATTATAGGATGTAATATTATACAATATATATATTTTTTCTAATAAATATGTTTTTTCAAAACTAAAAATTAAGAAAATTATATAATTTATAAAAATAAAAATTGACAAAAAAACAAAATTCAGATATGAAAAATGGTCAATTATATATATGAAAATTTTCAAAATATATTAAGTTTTAAACTTAAAACAACTTTTTTTACTAGGATCAGAATAAAAAAGCGATCAGTTTTCAAAGAATACAAATATTTTATATATATATATATATATATATATATATATATATATATATATATTATACATTAAAGATATAAATCACATCTATATATATTTACTTTGAGAATATCTGAAAAAAATATTTTTTTCAATTTAAATGTAGATCTCACTTGATTAATCAAGGTTTCTTTAAAAGCTTAAACTATAACCTTACTTTTATATAAATAACAATTTTAGCTTTTTTTTATATTCTGGTGTAATTTTTTATAAAATATTTAGAATAAATAATTTTTTTAAATTTTCAATATAAATAAATTATATTAAGTTGATATAATTTTCATATAAAAAATAATGTAATAATGATACCATTTTATTTAAAAATGAAATGGTATCATTATCATATCACATCACACAATTTAAATCCAATGTTATTATATTAAAATTGTATTGATGTGGTATTGTATTAATGTGATATTGTATTAATGTGATAAAATTTCAATTTAATGTTTAAAATGGTGTAATAATAATTGAATTTTATTATTTTTTTAATAAAATTGTGTTAATTTAATATGATTTACTTATAAATTTTTTTTCTATTCTAAAAATTTTATAAAAAATTTCATTAAAATAAAAAAACAACAATTTTCCCTCACGCACATAGATATATCTTAATTATTATTTGTTTAAGCATTTTTTTCTAAAAACATATAAGTTTACACGCCCACCTTTTTTTAAAAGTAAAATTTAATCATTACTCACAGTTTTTCTTTATTTTGTTTGCATTAATCATGGAATTAATGCATTTGATGTATATTTTTTTGTTCTGGATAAAGAAATGGTTAATATTCCAATACATACACTGATTCTAAACACACAACACCAATTAATATTTACAGACACAAAATTAACTAATTATATATTAAAATTATTAATTTTCCATTTACCCCATATGATATAAAAAAATAGAATTTTGTGTGAACTTTTTAATAATCTCTTCAAAGACAATGGATGATTATATAAATAGAGTTAAATCTTATTTTATTGAGACATCTGTTTACCTAAATTATAATGTTACGAAGTTGTGCTAGACTTACTTCGATTTATATCTCTCGTCAACAACAAATATGATAGTATCATTTTTAAGATAAATGATGAATTGAGTCTATCTGTAAGTAATAATGACAATATATTTTTAAAAATAGTAACTCTATGTTTTAGTTTCTTACATTATTAATTTCTGTAATATCATCAGTCAGATTAAATCATATATTCCCCAATTTAATAATTAAATTGACAAAGTTTCAGAAACATTTAAATGACATTAACTCTGATTATTATTCTGAAATAAATTTTTAAATCTTAATTCCAATTATTATTATTATTATTATTATTATTTAGGGGTAAGGCGCTACACTACGACGTCGTTTGGCCGATCTCGAATGAGTTGGCGGGAAAATTATCTTGTTGTATAACTGGACTGGAGCCAGTGGCTTCTCACGTTAGGGTTCATTAGCGTATCAAAAGTTCAAACAAAAGAAACCTTGTGAGAAAGTGTTTTGTGATTTTCTTGCTGGAATCGAGTGGAACCGAAGAAATGCCGACCTACAAGATAAGGGGAATCGACGTAGATTTTCCGTACGAAGCCTATGATTCCCAGCTCGTTTACATGGACAAAGTCATTCAGTCACTTCAGGAGGTAACGATTTAGAATACTTTTTTTTTAATGTAATTTCTCATATGTATTATTCGTTGGAGGTGATTTTGTTCGAGTCGCAGTTGGGTAATAAGTATGGGTTTTTTTTATCAGTGGGGATTCAAATATTGATTCACCATGTGGTAGAATAGTTGCCCCTTCAGTACTCCCAACCTCTTTGGTAACAATTTAGAATATACTTCAGTGATTTGTAATATCTTTTCAAATAAGGGAATTTGAATTGAAGTTGTTGCAAATTTCAATTGCCAATTGGCGAGAGTGGTTGTGTTCTTGACGTTGTATTTATAAGCTTCTTTTTGAATAAATTGAAAGTGATGCCGCAATGTTAATTCTATTACTTGATACTATCGAGTCAAATGCTGTGGTATATTATAGCTTCTTGTTGAGGATACGTAGCACAGCATACGGGGAATAGATATGATACAATACAACAAATTTAAATATGATCTGATTCTGACAAATAATTTTTGGCCAAACATAAAAATGGCTATAATATAATGTCGTGGTGTTCTAATCAGTATAAAAAGTTCTGTATTCCTCGTTTTCTAAAAGTTTTAAAAAATAAAGATTTATCTAATTATCGCGGTGTTTTAATTAGTATTGGTATATACGATTAAAGAAATGAAAGTATAAAAATTGTAAAAAATGCTGTTAAAAAAGGTTGAATTGTCTTTGCAATATTTGACATGGATATGTATGTGGCAGTGTTATGACATTGCATTGCTACTATATAGAAGTTTTTGTGCCTTTTAGATCTGAAGTCATTATCTGCTGTTGTTTTTACCTTGGTTTTGTTTTCAAGTGCTCAGTGTCTTGCTATTACGATTCACCTATGGCATCTGTTTTCTATCATTTGTTTATCATTAAGATTGTGATTTTATTAGATACTGAATGTATTGTGCTGTGTGTTTTGGCATGGCAGAAACGTAATGCATTACTTGAGAGTCCCACAGGAACTGGAAAAACTCTCTGTCTTCTCTGTGCTACCTTAGCGTGGCGGAAGAGTTTGGGTAGTTTCACAACTGGTGTGAGCGTGCAGATTGGTGACAAATCAGAGGGTGAAAAGGAGGTGTCACTGTCACAATCTGAGTCCTCAACATTCTCTACAATCGTATATGCTTCACGCACTCACAGCCAAATCCGTCAAGTAATTCAAGAATTGAAAAGAACATCTTACAGGTCATTCTATATATTTAGGAAGATTTGTTTTTGTTGTTGTATGGTCTTGCTGGTTGTTGACTTGTCAATGTTGATGGTAATTGATTGTGTCAATGTCATGTGAATTTGCCATTCACTTGCACTTCCTCAGTTTTTATTTCCTATATCAAGTTGGTGATATTGGTCCAGAGAGAAAAAGCGGATTCTGTGGACTATCATGGTTGTATTTTGTGTGTACTACTTATGCTGAACCAAATAAAACTTAAAGTATGCAGTTTTTATGATGATTAGTATATTGGGCCTAAGCTTACCTGATATTTATCAGCATGCAGGCCTAAGATGGGAGTACTGGGATCTCGGGAGCAACTTTGCATTCATGATGAAGTGAAATTACTTCGGGGAAAAACGCAAACAAATGCTTGCCGATTCCTCTGTCGAAGGCGTGGGAAGCGCAACTGTAGCCATTTTCATAAAGTTGCCGGTAATTTTGTAAAAGAACATTCCTATGCATACAATATGGGTGCTTATATATTACGTGTGCACCTTATTTTTCATTATACTATCATTAACCCATATTTAAAACGTAACATGTAAAATATTTGACTGAATGAATGTTCTCATACATGTTTCATGATCACTCTTAGTACCATGGATTACCACAATTCAAATGACGAACAAGCATAAACTTACAACATACCAGATTTTATATTATTATTATTTGTTTATTTATTATTATTGTTATTAATATTTTATTTTTTCGGTTGTCACTTGGATATGCTATGTTAACCTGTCTTAAGTATGGACGCCCTTGGCAATTTGTTGCCTCATATACTTCGTCGTGATAGGTGCGAAGGAGTGATAGTCTCACATTCGCTAGAAATAAGGTTTAAGCAGTGATTATATAGCTTGGGTAATCCTTAACATATAAGTTGGTTTTGTGGGGATTAAGTTAGATTCTAAGTTCAAATTCTGAAAAGGCTACTTGTCTCTAATTATTTCATACAAACATCTAGTAACTTACTGATCCAAAAGGGAATATTGATTTATTTGGTCCCTTAAATTGTATGTTGGGTTCAAGTTAGTCCTTGAAAGTAGATTTTAAATTTCATATTCATCTTTCATTTTAGATAGGTCTTTGTAATACTACTATTGAAATGAAATTTACTTGGTTTAAGTTATCATTAAAATGCAACTTAGTCCATACATGTGGGGACTAATTGCATTTTAATGATATCATACATGAACCTTATTGAAATCTAGGGTGGACGTGAAAGACAAAGGTTACTTTTAGTTTATTATCATTTAGGCACTACTTTAATACTGCCACACGCTTTTATGAACTAAATAAATCATTCTCACGATATAAATTTTCTCCCTGGTGGACTAGTTATTCGGAAGCTCAAATGATGTCATGTGTGTGTAAGAATAAGATAGAATGTTTATGGAGGTTACTGAAATTTGCATATCATTTATGAATTATTTGTCAAGTCATATCATTACGACTTATCTTAAGAATGTTGCTAATATTTTGTTGCAGAATACTTGAAGGAGAATTCCCATCTTGGAGAAGAACCTGTAGATATTGAGGATTTGGTCAATATTGGTAGAAAATTTGGGCCGTATGTTTTCTCAGCTATGCTGGCTGTAACCATAATTTATCATCATAATGGGCAATTTTTTTGCCTCCTTTTCCTTCTCTTCTCTCTCGGAGTGAAGAATTCTGCCTTAATTTGTGTCTGCTTATTTCAGGTGTCCTTATTATTTATCAAAGGAGCTCCACAAGTTTGTTGATATAGTATTTGCTCCATATAATTATCTTATAGATCGTGGATATAGAAGTTCTCTGCAACTTTCTTGGAGCAATAGTATACTCATATTTGATGAAGCTCACAATTTGGTAAGAAGACATTGCAAATTTGTCTGAAATTAAGATCTATGCATAGACCTTAGTTCCATTAAGTGTAACCTGTCTTTGCTATGTCAATCTTGTCCTTTTCAGTGCTCTTCTATTATGTATTATTGAATTTTTATTCATGCTAATGTTACATTGAAATATATTCAAGCTATATAATTTGCTTGTTATTTATTTGCAGGAAAACATATGTGCTGATGCAGCCTCCTTTGACTTGCCTTCTTGGCTTTTAACTGCTTGTATTAAAGAGGCAGAAAGTTGTATTGACCTTTCTATAGAAAGAAGAGATAAATCAAATGATAAGTCACAAAATCCAGATGATTTTGCTATCCTTAGAGGTTAGTTTAATCTTACAAAATGCCAGTCCTAATTCCAATTTCTCTGACAATATCATGATGCATGCTTTTACTCATTTTAACAGCATTATTGAGAAAATGATATTCAATATAAACCATGTTTGTGTTTACTAGATTTTTGGGTGCAACAACCAATTGCACATACATGCATTTCTTATTTTTTTTTTCTTTTTAGATTGTGGTCTGGGTACTCTGAAAACAGTAAGCCATATATATTTTGGCATCTCACGTATAGATTAATATTTTCTTTCTTGTAGCACTTCTTCTAAAACTTGAAAAGTGTATTTCCGAGGTGCCTATTGAATCTAAGGAGTTGGGGTACAGCAAGCCTGGGCCTTATATCTATGAACTGCTGGCTGATCTTAACATCACACACAAAACTGCTTCTAAGCTAATCAATATAATTGGTGTAGCTTCAACACTTCTCCAGGAACATAATCAGGAGAAATCAACTGGCACGGTCTGCAGGTTAGATAGAATAGGTGAAATTCTTGATATTGTGTTCAGGGATGGAAGAACTGCACATGCTAAATATTATCGTGTAAGTATTGGACTTTATTGTTTGTATCCAAGTTACACTTCACAGGATAATTTTTTTTGTGTTGTCATTTTATAATAACTCTTTTTTGTGTATTTTTGCATTTCTATGATTATATCTTACTTTGAGCTTCCCTTTACATAAAAGGTTCATGTGCGGGAGGTTGAGGCTTGGGCTGCCAATGACAGTAAAGGTATATAATGAAGTGAGGCTTATTTTATAAATTTCAGTGTTTGGTTACATGGTACAAGTGATATACACCTAGAGGAGGAAATGTTTCTTGTTGAACTTCAATCTTTTTGTAAATGAAGCTGTTCCTTTCATTATATAGATAATCTAACTTGTTTCCATTATATCTGTACAGTGTTTTGTAACTTTATATGTGCCTGTACGTTACATTCACAACTATACTAATATGTCTTGTTTTTTTGATGCTTCAGGCAAGGTGTCAAGGACACTCAGCTGGTGGTGCTTTAATCCAGGAATAGCCATGGAAGACTTTCGTAAATATGGGGTTAGATCTATTATACTGACTTCGGGCACACTATCCCCTATGGAATCTTTTGCTGAGGAACTGAAGTTGTAAGTTTCTTTGTTGCTAATTGTGTTTTCATCAATGATATCTTGGTTGTCATTAACAAAAAGTGTTGATTCTGGTAATCTCAGAGACTTCCCCATCCGGCTAGAAAATCCACATGTAATAACCCCAAATCAGATATGGGCGGGAGTTGTTCCAGTTGGTCCTTCAGGACATACTTTTAACTCCTCTTACCGCACTCGCGATTCACTAGAGTACAAGCAGGACCTTGGAAATGCAATTGGTATTTGACCTGTTTATGCTGTACTGAATTTGGCGAAGTGAAGTTTATGTAATATTTGTCTCACCATTTTTATAACTGCATATCTAGTTTAAAAAATGGAGTTGCACTGTTTTTGGTAGTGAAAGCCTCATTAGTGAATGGAACATGCATTTTTGTTACCGCTTTCTGCTTTTATACTCTAACCTATTTCAGATTTTGGAGTGCTTTAAAATCAACATTTTTTTGAGTCAAACATATTTAGGTTTCACATACAAACAAAAAGTTTGATGCTTTGCAGCATGTGAATCCTTCCTATAAATGTATGTGGTATAATTCACACTGTTTTAGAGATGGACCTGTGTAACCAGTCCTAAATAGGAGTATTGGTTAAGTAGAGTTTAAGTTGTTATGCCCTTTTCTAGTCATTTACTTGGACATAGATGTAGGATGTGGGTGTTTGAGGCAGTGAGCATTGGTTTGCTTAGATTGGCATGGAAGGCATAATGGTATCATAATGAGGCCTAAGATTGTAAATTCAATGAAGATTTCAAGAAGTTAATACTACATAATTTGAATTCATGGCTTCACTTGTGTGGGTATAATTTCGTAAAAAGTGAAGAAAATTCTATATTTCACACTGAGACCCTAGAGTTTACAAAATTTGGAATAAGTAGCTTGCATCATTATCAGAATTTGATGAAAAAGACCCGATTGGTATTGTCATTAATCGTCCATAATTTTTTTTTTCTATTGTATTCCAGTAAATTTGGCCCGAATTGTTCCTGACGGACTTCTTGTATTCTTCCCATCGTATTACCTTTTGGACCAAATCATCGGTTGCTGGAAAAGTGTGGTAAGATTCATACAAACCTAATTAAAAGATAAATTTGTTTGGTCAAGCTATGGTACATGGTAATGAGATTTGTCATTTTCAGAGTAATGAAAATTCAATGTCGATATGGGACAGAATTTGCAAACACAAGAAACCTGTTATAGAACCTAGGGAATCCTCGTCGTTTCCCTTGTCAATTAAGGTAACACTTTTATGTAACATGGTGAAAACACATTCTTCCATAATAAACATTTGGATGCATCATATCCTAAGATGTGCTTGACCTCACCCTTATGCTTCTATGTGCAGGACTACATGACTAAGTTGAATGACACCTCAACCTCTGGAGCAGTATTTTTTGCCGTTTGTCGTGGGAAGGTATGACTTAATCATGAATGTTGATTAACAACCTTCTGATGTGTTCTCACAGGCATTCTTTTATTATGGTATACGAATACTTTAAGGGGATATGCCAATATATTTGAAGATTTTGGACTAGAAGACCATTTATATGATATTAAAGTATTCAGTGACATTTATAATTAAGGGAGAAGGGTTCATAAAGGCCAAGCATTATCCTAGAAATCGTACTACATATCCATAATGTCTTACTTAGATGCATTTGTGTCATTGGTTATTTTAACAGGTAAGTGAAGGATTAGATTTTGCTGATCATGCTGGAAGAGCAGTGGTAATTACTGGTTTGCCATTTGCGACAAGTACTGATCCTAAGGTTTGATTATCTTTCCCATTCTTACCTTGAAGATTTGTATGTTATCTCATTCATTAACAATCCTGACTCGAAATAGCTCTCTTGATATTGTCTATTAATTATGCATGTAAATATGTTATGAAAATTCACTTTTAATCACTAACAGGTTCGACTAAAACGGGAATACTTAGATCAACAATCTCGGACACAGGGAGAACTGGTCAAGGTTATGTTGGATTACTTGCACAAATTTTGTACACATTAATGCAATATGTATACAAGTATTAATTATTTGTCTGGTACTTAAGTAGGTCTTAACCGGCAATGAATGGTATAACCAACAAGCCTCCCGAGCGGTGAATCAAGCTGTGGGGCGTGTAATTCGTCATCGCTATGACTATGGAGCAATTATTTTCTGTGACGAAAGGTTTTTACATTGAGTTTATTTGGTCTAAATTTCCTCAAAGTACATTATTTTATTACTAATTCTTATTCTCTCTTTTGTGTATTACTTCTTCAATGAAAAATATGACTAAGTTTTTTATCACATGGATAATTTGCGCTTCGGTCATTTGTTTTGGTCCTAACAAATTTCTGTTGATGTTTTTTTTCTGTTTCTCTCAAGCTATAGACTGAATGAAGTATACATGTAAATTGGCTAGTGTCATGATAATACGATACAAACTACTTTTCATTTGGTCAAAATTATCTCATATAAATATCCAATATTATGATACTTAAACATGTGATCTAAAGCTTTGGCTTAAGGGCCAAAATTAATTAATTAATTATATATATATGCTCCTCTGCCGTAACATATAAATGAGAGATTATTTTTTGTATCTTCACTGTATATCTCAACAATATATACTAGTAATTCAGAAGCCAACTAATGAAATGCCATGGTCCTAGTTATAATTATTCTTTTATTTGTTAAATATCAGAGGTGTGTTATATTACAACCTAAGTATTTATTAATTTGGCCTTTGTTGTTTTTACCCTTTTTTGCTGAGGGTTATTCTTAATATTGGAGTCGTTACAGGTTTTCACATCAACAACGTCTGTCCCAAGTCTCACGTTGGATACAGCCTCACATAAAGGTGCTACTCTTCACTGAAATTGCCCTTTTGGATTGAATATTTTTATACTAACTGGTTTCCATTCTTGCAGTGTTTCTCAAGATTTGGTGAAGTCGTTTTCACTTTAACTCGGTTTTTTCGAGACGTGGGAACTCAGTGTCCTACTAAGGTGCCTTTGTTGGAAGCTAAAAAAGAGGGTCAGTATCTTCTACTACTACATTATGTTGGTTGTGTCATGTCATTGTGTGTAGCCTCAATTTTTATTGTTAGCACTGAAATATTGTAAATTTGTTTCTTTAGAGCATGACGGGTATGGTTTCTATGTACTTCTTATGAATTAGCAGTTCAATTTGTACTAATTCAGATTTTTGGTATTTTACAAAGATGGAGGAGCATTTTTTTAATTAAATCCAGTGTGAAGGTAACCAACCTCCTGTGTAGGATGAGGAAAATACGAATTGCTTACAATGTGATTTTGTGTATTGGATCATAAGAAGATACGTAAATGGAGTTACATGATTAAACGGGCATTGCCTTATGCAAAATCAGCTAACTCTGAGTAATACTGATATTGTTTGGTAACTCACTCCATGAAGTTGTTTCCTTTACTCAATGTTTCTCATTCCTTTGTGTTATTTGAACACATTTTATTTTGCAGTCTTCAATGAATGCAAATTTAATTTCTTTGAACTGTAACCTCCCTTTTATATATTTATTTAAATCCTTTTTCTACTGATATGATTTAACTAGACCATTGCTAATACAGGAAATGTAGGAGAAATACCATCATCAGAGCAGAACATGGAAAAACTTTTGTCACCTCTGGTAACCCCTTTGATCACTCATTGTATGATGCTCACTTTTTAATCATATAATGCTATTGTTTGGTCCTTCAGTTTGATAATTGTTTTTCTTGCAGACCACGCCAATGGCTCAAAATTTCTCTTTGAAAGCTTCATCTTTGCTTGATACTAAAGAAGATTGTTCATCATTCCTTGGAGAAATCGTGCCTGCCAATCGCTCATCTCTTTCTTTTGACAATTGCAAGAGTGTACACCGGAAAAGTTCAAGTGATATTTCCGGCAAGTTTTTGCTTGGAAGGAAGGCTCTCCTGTCACCAGAATGTGAGAGGGTTGAGTTGGCTGATAGTTGTCAACTTGGTGAAAAATCAAGGGATACACCGATAGCACCTTGTTCCTCCAAGAAGCGTAAATTTATGGCAGGAGAGTATGACTTAAAGCAATGTTTTGGAAATTCTAATGAGCATTCATCATCTGGTACAAATTTTCTGAATCATAAAGCTCTCATTTCAGTTTGTAATTATGTTAATTATGGTAAATGAGTATATTTATGATATGGCTAGTCAAAACGCTCAGGGGTTGTAGATCTAAGAGATAGAGATGGTGTGGTCTCCAATAGTGTTCAATTGACTAGACAAAAAGGCAATCTTCCTGCTGATTCTGTGCCTTCCGTTGGTGATGAAAACCAAGCATCAGCATTCCTTGCTCAGGTAGAGTTGTTCTTTGTGATACATACATAAATTGCATGTAGCCTCAGATGCAGGGAATGCAATAAGTGGAAGTGGAACTAATTCTTTTTATTATTAAAGCCAATATGCAAGAAAATCCAATGAACTGTAATTATAAACATGAGCTATAAGGACAATCAGATTTTGATCATAATTTTGACACAAGTTCTCATAATTCTTTCACAGGTTAAACTCAATTTCTATTTCTAATTTATTTGCTGTTGTACAAGTATTATTGGGTCAGTTTGCATTAAATTTTAACAGAATTTTCATAATTATTGTTATCAACCCTCGAGGTTTATACTTGGGCTTGGATTATGGTATGAGGTAACATTATGTTGCAATTTGATGGTGAGAGTAAGGATATTTTGTATGTATTGTGCCCTCCAGGTTCGAGATAAGCTCAGTGCTGCGGAATATATTGACTTCGTGGGTTGTATGAGGGCACTCCAGACCAAAGCAATGAAAATTAGCGAAGTTTTACAGTGTATTTCTAGATTGTTCGCTGGACCTGATAGGCTACCTCTACTTAAAAGGTATCCAATGAAATTATAATATTTTAAGCAACCTTTATGGATTTGAACTGTTGTCCTTGTTATACCATTCATCCCCAATCACTATGTTATTGGAAGTTCTTGATGTAACATATATCCTTAAAATTGGTTGCAATTCATGTAGCGTTATTGTCAAGTGTAATTGTAATGCATGAGCCAACATTCGATATTCTCAATGCAAAGTGTAAAACGAGGTATGTGAAAGAAAATGACTGATTCCTGCTCTCGAGATTGTCACTTAGACTCATTTCCTTGCATGATGCCTTTTACTTCAAGGAAAATATACTTCAGACTTTTGATCATATTGAAATTTGCGATGTTGAATCATCTCTTGACCTTCGTCATCTTGATTAACAGGTTCAAAGATTACATCCCAGCAAAATATCATTCTTTGTATGAGCTCTATGTTAAAGAAAAAACATCAATCACGTGAAGACTTCTTGAAGGTGCCCTTCTTGTGACTATCATGTGATAATTCGTCAGTTAAAAACCAGGTGATATCTTAAATCTTAACGTCTTTCTTGGATTGTTATTGAAGACGTGGAAAGGAGTGAATATTAGTACATGACTTAACAAGACTAGGAATGCGGAGACACATGAAGAAAATATAAATTAGAGATTGGTATTTCTTTACTCATAATTGAATAGATAATAATTTCATGAATGTTTGCTTCAGGAGTATTAACTTCAAACAGATTATTCATTGGGCGCATGTATACTTCATAGCATTGAATGTGACAAACGTGTTGAAATGAGGGTTCTAGAGATTTGATGTTGACCTACGTGGATCAGCAGCAGATGATATATTTAGGAATCAGTTCGTCAAAAGAATGGCCAGTGAATTTTATTGAGGGCCAGACCAGCAAGCCCCTTGGAATGGATCCCTAGATTACCCTCATGGTAACGGGCTTTTGTGCAGCATCTTTCGAATGTAGTGCTTTGTGAGGAAATGCGTTGTTTGGTCATTAATTTTGTTTAATCTTCACCGGTTTATTTGTACATAGGTCTACATGAAGTTGATGAATATTGTAGTTGAATACATTAATAATTTACAATGTCTTTTTACTTAAAGTAATTAGTATTGCAGATTGAGTTCCTTTGATAGTCAATAAATAATGCGCACAATATGCTAAAAATGCATTTATGATTTGTCAGAACATTTATTATCTATACATGGTGTCGGTCTGGCAACTTGCAAAGAATTCAACTTCTCTTCAACCAAAGTGTGCATTATCTGGTGCCGGGAAATAATCTCTTGACCTACATATTCATTCACCTTCCAGCACCCATTCCAATTAACTGTTATAACTATTCACTAGTTTTATTGATGATTATTTTCTGAAAACTTAATTGATTGATTAATCGATTTTTTACCTTCGGGACATCTAATATAACTTTTTTAAGGGGACCTATCTAATATAACTTTTTGGTTAAGATCATAATATTCAAGCAAACTAGGATTGTTTTCTAGTCAATTTCTTTGAACATGTCCAAGATAATTGGATTATTTGAGTATAATTTTATCCTTAAATCAAAATATAAAGTAATTTTCCCATTTAAATTTGATAATGATTTGTAAATATTTTTATTAGGATTAATGGTGCTTGAGTAAATTTAAATATCAATTAAAATAATGTAAAATGTTAAGTTTTTTTATTATTAGATTTAACTAATTATAGAAAAATTGATTGACATTAATGTGAAATGAGTTGGGGGTGCGGATAATAAGACCTTTCTCTCGTACTGATTTAAAAAGACTTACAAAAAGAAAAAAAGTTTTTAAAGTAATTTTAGTAGATGAGGAGGTGGGAGTGAGAATAATTAAGACTTTTTAATTTTTCTAAAAAGAAGAGGAAAACTTCGTCGTGATCTAAAAAAAAAAACTTAGAAAAAGAAGAAAGCTTCTAAAGTTGGTCCTAGTGTCAATAGAAGAAAACAAGAAAGATTTCCTATTGCCATTATTGATTTTTTATTATTTTGAATAATTAACCCTTTTGTTAATATTAATTTTTTGTTAAGACATAAGTGTAACGTGATTTAGTCACATAGACTTTGTATTTACTAAGGAATACTCATAAAACTACCTAGAGATGATTTTGTCTTCATGTATAATTAATAGAAACTTTAAATTAAGTGAAAATCACAAAAATATCTGTTTATAAACTTGAAATCAGATTAAAATTCAAAAAATAATAGAACAATTAAGACTTATAAAATACATATTTTTTCTCTCTTTCTCTGTGAATAAATAGACTCAGTTCTACCTATTCTAGTTAGAAATCTTAAGATTCATTTCGAAGTGATTTTGGTCATGACAATACTCTAAGTAGATATTATTGCACATATAAAACTATTTGAATTCATAAATTAATTGGCTTATATGGTTTTGTTCATTGACTGTGAATTCTTTTTCCAACTATGATTTTGCATCAAACTATCACCATTTCCTAATTCTTGAGTTTATTAAGATAATACAAGTCACCTGGGTTCTGAAACATCGTTCCCTTATATACAAAGCGAGAAACTTCTTACGGTAACAGCGGGGGAACACATGATAGACAAGTTCACACAGCGAATCTCACTCAAAACCACAAAAAAACACAATTCTTAAGGGATAAGCAAAGTGCACATATTTTTGTTAACAAAACACAAAATCATTATGGTACAACTTACTGCATGTGAAGCCCTGGGGAAAAATAAACTTCGAAAAGAACAGTTCAAAAACCAAACACATGCTTTTTCCAACAAGAGTTTTTCTTAATTAACCCTTGAAGCATAACCCCCACTGCACATAAATTTAATGGCTATTATTACGTTGGGAAGAAACTAAAATTGTTGTTCCTAGGAGGACCCAAATCCTAACGTTACGTTTTTGGTCCCAGTCCTGACGGTTCGAACGCTGCGTGGCTTGTGGGTAGCTTGTTCGGAATCACTCCGACGCATGACGGTGATGAGATCCACGAAAGCACCGAGAATGAACTTGTGCGATTTTTTGTGGTTGAGGTTAAGGTAACAAAACAAGAGCTCCTCCATGAAATCCCAATCAACCACCCCTTCATGGTTGTTCACCATTTCCTGCATGGAACGTCTGAAATCCTCGTAAGGGCTGGTGGAATGCGTCAAGATAGCGATGCTATCATCGGGAAGCGCGTGATCCGCACGCTCCTTCTCGTAAGAACTGGAAGACGAAACGTCGTAGAGGGTTGACACAGTTGAAACCGATCCCACTTCGTCGCTGGTTGTCGTATTAATGGTGGTGTTCGTGAAAGCGTCCTCCACGAGGGACCCAGAGAACCCTGGCTTCACGAAGAACCGGGTGGACCCACGAAGATCACGTGGCGATGATGTTGTTTCTTGCACTTCGTGGTTTTGGTCTTCACCCTCGAAGACCCTTTTGGCGTTTAAGGTTTCTTCGTCGTCTTTGAGATATAAAGACTTGAAATTTTCAAACAGAAAACGGTCAACGTCTGCTAAGGTGGCTGCATCGTCGTTGGGGTGGTAACTGTCCTTTTTCTTGTTGTTGTTATGAACAAGATCACGATGATGATGATGACGAGGTTTGTTTCTAGCACTGTACAAGGCAAAGGAAGGTGTCCTAGGATGTTTGCAACCAGATAGAATCCAATTCTTAGAGGGTAATCGGATTTGAGGGCGAGGGCTTTTGATTTTGAAGAAGTAATCTCGAATTTTCTTGGGCATGGTTCTTGTGGCTATAGCTATAGTTAATGGAAATGAGAATCATATAGTGAGATTGAGGGAAGGGTGTGTGTGTATAAATAAAAGGGACATGGGAAAGAAGGGTCAATTAATTTATTCAATGCTTAGTGTGACACTAAAATATATGTTCAAAATCTAGGTTTATTAAATGAATTTGGTTAGGGGAGAATTTGGTGAAACGCATGGACTTGGTTTGGTTGAGACTTGAGAATCATGCTTCTTGCCAAATCCAATTGAAAAGTAGTAGAAATTCTTGAACATAATCATGATCTTTTTACCACTTGTGACTTTGGACATCCACAAACTATGGCGGAGAATTGCGTGGTGATTATCTCTTTCTTATACATCGATACGTGCCAGAGAGTGAGGGTGTTGGTCAAAACAACGATGATATTTTTATTTAGGAGTCAATGCATCACTAACTTGAAACTTTTGTCAAACATTAACTTCAATAGATAAAGAAACGTACGAATATCCATTGATGGTTACAATTTGGTATTGTAACGCTTATGTGTGTTTAACTTATTTCTTGGTGAAATTTTAATGTTCTTAGTTTGAGTTCAAACTATATTAAATACAAAAAACGTCAACGTTGAATAAATGTTCAAGGAGGCATTGTTTTTATTATCTATAATTTTTAAAGACCGTATTAATATATGATGATTTTAGAATTTGAAGACTGAATTAATCATTAATTTTCTAAATTATATCCTTATTTTGAAAAAGTTGAAAAAGAAGATAAATAAGGTATAAATGTCAAAGTAACATACCATAAAAATAAGAAATACCAAAAGAATTATAAATAACGAAAAGTTGTACCGGAAATTTAACATATAAATAAAAAATGTTTATTATCTGTTATTAGTTTTTTTTTTTTTTTTGAGTCTTGTTGTTGTTGGTGTTAAATATCTGATTTTTTTTATGAGATTCAAATGAGACTTAAAGAGTTTGAGTATAGTTTCACTTAAACTAGGGATATGTTAGTTATTTAATAAAATATATTTGAAACACTATTGTTATTATTCTCTAATTTTGCTTTTAAAGATTATAATTAATGAGATTACTATACATGATTAAAAAAATAGTATTTTAAAAATAATCAGATAAATAAGTTATTTTAATAATTTAAAAAGAGGAATCGATATATAACTAGTCAAATTGTCCTATTTAATAATTCTTTGTACCTAATGAAATTTATTAATTTAACTATTGAATATTTTCATATTAACTTAACGATTACACACATTCAATTTTAAATAAATAATGTAGTTATGTAACTATACTAAAATTTAATTATAATTTAATAAATACTTCATTTATAAGTTAATTTAATTATTTAATACAGTATGTAAATTCTATAAAAATATGTAAACTTAATCCACTTGGTTATCCCATCAAAGCTTTTAATACACTGTTAACGTATTTTCATGACCAAATTGTACTTTTAGTCATATAAGTTTTCAATTATTTATTTATTAATTCTTTTATCACATATATACTAAAATTGTATCAATTTAGTTTCTAAAAATAATTATTGTTTTCAATTGTAAGAGAGGACTTTGAATATTTTTTTTAATAACCCAAGACATGAATTTTTTTAATAAATTTACTAATGAAAACTACGAATATTTATGTTTAGACGAAAAAAATTGACTATAAACGAAATGATATTAAAGCAGAAAATGAATCCCATAAACGATTGAAAAAAATTGATATTATGTTTTATAATATTTTTTTTATGTTTGTGGCATTTTGTGTTTACACAATTTTTATCATGACTTTATTTTTTTTAATATTAGTTGAATTATATGTAACTGTACTTAGTATTGCAAGTTTCATTTAATTAGAAAAAATTGTTTGAAAATCTTATTTTAAAGTTGAACATAATAGTAATTTTCTTATGTTCTTATTGTAAGATACATTTAAAAAGTATTAATTTCAATACAACTTTAACTTTATTTTGTTATTTACTTCTATTAAATATTACGAGTATTTATATTAATAGTGAGAAGAAAATTTTAAAAACTATAAATAATTAAGGTTAATTTAGTATACCGCTAATATTTTTTTAAAATTCAACTAAATTAATTATTTTTATTAGTTTCTGTAACTATGACTGAATACCTCACATTAAGGATTAAAGGGAATACTTTAAAATATCAATCGCTTAATATCTAAAGGATCAAGATCAAATTGAATTTCAGAAAAAAATAAAATAAAGAACGAAACTGAAACTTTTATATATGGATATAAAAGAAAACAAAGATTAAAAATATAAATGTGAAATAATTTTTTATTATTACTAATTCCGTGGCCAATTAGCCTTTGATAGAACCAATAAACAATTTGAATTAGTCTACTTTTTTTTAGACTGGCGGCCTCAATAAACGTCCTGGTTTAATAATTTTTTAAATGTTAATTCAAAGCACTTTAAGATCACTAATTTTCATTAGAAAAAATAGTTTTTGAATAATTAACATTTTCAGGTTTATAACGTATGGTTTTTATTTCACTAATTGTTCCCCTCGATTTCAGGCACTATTTAGTATTTAATTATAAGTTTTAGTCAAAGAAGTCTACAGTTCAACTTGTGGGCCAACAGATGTTAACCAATGAATGCAATTTTTTTTTTAGATATATATTTTATTAAACCGAACAATGATCTGAAATAATCTTACAGTTATTTAATCATAAAAAATTAGAATAAATAAATAATTATTGATATATTTCATTTTAATAAAAAATATATACTCTTCATATACAAATTTTAATTTCGTTAATTTTGTATACCTTATAATGAATTTTTTAATTTTTATAATTGAATGACAGTGAAAAACTATCTTAGACTTGATACACGATCATTTTTAATTTTATTTTTGGCAGCCCAAAACCAAGAATAAGGATTTCATAATAATAAAATAAATTTTAGTAAGTGATTTTCCCAATTCTTTTATTTAATTAAAATATAAAATGTGTCTATTTATCTGTATTTTATATGGTATATTTTAATAGGGGATAATTATAATGTATCAAAATGACGTGTCTGTAATATAAATATAATATAAATAAGATAAAAATTACATAATAATATAAATATTGTCTATCTAATCTTTTTACTTATTTATATTATTTCAATGGATGTTTTATTTAAATAAATTTAGCTTAATTGCGTCATTCTTCCTAATATCAAATTAAAACTTGATGAAATAATTAGTTGTAAGTCGATTACCTTTTCCAAAGTAAATTGGATATACATAATCTGGATGACTAAGTAGTATAAAATCTATTACTAATCATAATTAGAAAATGATTAGTTGTTTTTATGAAGCTAAAGCACGATCCTAATGCGAGAGCACGAAGCATGCTGCTGCAACATTCTCAAATGCTCATAGTTATTGTTGCCATTGCCATGCCACTCTATCATCTTCCTCAATTCTTAGGGTTTTGCATTGAATCACAATACTTAACCCTAACTATGTTAGAAAGAAGGGTTAGAAAAAGGGTCAAAAAGTGTAGTTGACGCAGCAGGAGTAACGTTGACTGTGGAATAAGAATTCGTTTATATAGAGTTTTCGTTGACCAATGGCTTTTATGATGGACTTGTTTTGGGAATGATTCACGCCACAGATTAAATATAACTAATATATGTATTTTTTTTTTGTGCGGCTGCTAATTTTTTTTTACTAAAGGCCTAAAATTATTTTTAAATAAGCATTTAATATATTTTCTATTGTTTTAGATGATAAACACTTTATCTTTCGTTTAGAGTTTTATTATACCTTTTTAAAATAATTATTTATATCTTATTCAGTTTGGTGGTTTTAAAAATTTATAACTTTTAGTTTCTCATTTTCTTTAAATTTTTGTTCCGATAAATAGGTTTTCGCTGGTCTAGTGTTTAGGGAGATCGAGATTTATGTTCAGAGAATTCAAATGTGTTAGTGTGCTTTTTCTCTGATTGTTATGCTTGATATGTAGAATGTTATAGTGTTAAAGGATTCTTGTTTTTACTAAAAAATTAAACATCATATAGTATGAGATAAAGTGTTGAAGAATCGATATATTTTAAATTATGATAATCTTACTTTATTAAGTAGATTTTAAAGGGTTAAATTAGATTGAAATTCTAATTTTATAAGATGATAAAGAGTTTATGAAGTAAAATTAATTGTGTCTATTATTTCATTCGCTATTAAGTTTTCATTTATTTTTAAATTTAACGTCACGATATTGTCACAATATGAAGAAATATGTTAGATATTTTACAATAAATTATAAATAATTATAAATCTTATCTTATTAAGTTCATAATTGATTAAAAATACCATATTTAATTTAACACAAATTTTAGAATTTAGTCTATTTAAATAATCTTTATCTTCTTTAATGTTAGATTTTTTTTTTGGCAATTCTCATCGTTTTCAAGATATGATCTTATATAATAGTAATGGTCATTCCTATTTAATTAGATTTTATTTTTAAGAGTAAGTGTCCTCTTGTTATAAAGAAAGTTTTCCATTTCCTTTTTCTATTAATGTTTGAGCTTAATTTTGATATAGTTAGTAGAAAAAAATTGATTATCTCAACTTGTTTTGGTCTTTGTCTAGTTTAATTGTTTTTTTATTGTTTTAGATTTCTAGATTTTGTTAATTCTCTTACTTATCTTGTCTTGAACTCTGATAATGATTTTTTGGTGTTGAAATTTTAGAATGAAGAATTAAGAATTTTAAAATTTCTTAAATTTTTATGAGTTAACAACAATACTCATAACATAAATAATAAACCAATAATCCTTAAAGTATTGAAATATAAAATAGTAATTATAAATTTCTTTTAAAATTAATATAACACGATTTCAATAAAGAATGTAAGATATAAAATATTTACTTGAAATAATATGTATAATACAATATATTTAATTAATATTCATAGGACAACATAAATAATTAGTGTTTACATAAGTTTAAGATCTTCAATACGTGACTCACTCTTATTTTGATTATTTAAGGTATCTAATAAGTTATAAAATTTTGATTTAAGTCTCTGAAAAAAATATTTCTTTATGTTTTGTTCCTATTATTTTGTTGATTCTTTTGACTTATTCTTAAAATATTTTTATTTTCTATCATAACAGTGAATATGTTTTCAGTTTTTTTATCATACAATTTAGATCATACAATATATCAATGCAACTAAGAAAAGAGATTCAATGTGTGAACTGTTTGGTTAAAGTGGCAGATAGTGGCCACAAGCCTAGTAGAGTAGGTGGATAAAGTTGGATCCTATTTCAACAATGTGAGAAATGGTGTTAATTCTTGTGGTGCTGCCAATTACTGTATTCTTGGCGGAGGAGGAGTTTCCAAGCTGCCATCTACAATCACATATGATCCAAAATAGCAAGGTTTATACATAGTATCTGTGTTTCGGTTCAGTCTCATGTCATTAGAAGTTAAGGATAATGTCAGTTTAAATTATAGACAAAACTATAATGAAACTTTGAATTCCAAAATAGATAATATCTCAGTGATCTTAACAATGTTAGTCTAATAAACTTAAAGACCAGAATAATCTGTATTGAAGCTATAAATATAGAGTTGTGATTTTCTTGCACCTAATATGCATAGGCTACCATTTGAGTTTGCCAATTAGAAGCATAGTAGAAAGATAGGAACAAACAATTGCTTTGGAGTTTTCCGGAAGCATGACTTGATTCTTAAGTATAGTGAGTTAATGGAGCATCCAAGTGAAGTTTTGTCACTAATTTGGACCCTTATTGCATTGTAGAGTGCAGGCATTAATAATTGCATTGGACAGTTTGGTCCAAAATATGTGTAGCAAGGTGAGAACACAAGGACAATCATTAAATTCCACGAGCCACGCTGCACAAGTCTGAAACCTTTAGGCGATAGTGATATCCATGGTGTGATAAAAGAAAACATAGCAGAAAACAAATGCACCAACAACTTTTGCTATCTCTATTTGTTTTCTTTTGTTTTTACTCTCTGGAATAGTTTCTGCTCTACTTTCCAACATTAACTCAGATAGTAATGGAACCATAGTAACAATTCAAAATGTTTAATGCTGTTTATTTCTAACAGAAGAGGAAAGCCAGGCAAAAAGAAGGGAAGAAAAACACAAGGAAATAACCGAGAGACAAGGGAAGGGCTTTTGAATAAAAGAAGTCCATGTTCAAGGCACATGGGTCCTATAGTTACTGCTATTCTACTTTGCCAGAGATAGTGAACCATAAAGATTAGCAAGTACACAACCTTTATACATAATAATCAGCAATAGAGGGATTTTGTGCAAGATTAACGTGATACTCTATTTTGTCATTTTCTTGTAAGAATAGACATAAAAGAAGAAATCAGAAAGGAAAACGTTAGGAGATTAAACACAAACACACACATAGGTTATGCACTTGGTTTTGTTGGAAAAATATGAAAAGGAAAATATTAGAGAGATTAAACAAAACGAGACATAACAAAACCTACACAAAAAGATAGTATTACTTTCAATTTAAAATATTAAGCAAAACGAGACATAACAAAACCTACACAAAAAAACAGTACTATTTTAAAATATTAAGATTGTTAAATGTTATTCAATTTTCTTATTTTTATCTCTCTAACTTCATCTGAATAAAAATTGAACTATTCAAAACTGAAAAAGAAATTTTGATCAACTATACCATGAAGAAGAAGAGCATATAAGAGAAAAAAAGAAGCTAAACATCTCAAGAGCATCACTTGCATAGCATCTAACTCGAAGATTAACAAGATATCCAAAAATTTGTACAACCACATCATGTTTTCACAGGAAAACTAAAATTGAGATTAAAAGAACTAAAAAGTACACCATTTTCTCTCAGAATTTATCACCTGTGCACACCATTTCATTCTTCTCAAAGATCCTAGAGGGGACCGCAAATCGAGCGGAAAATGAGCGAGAAAGGTTATCAGGGTCGTTGGAATAGCCATCATCGAAGTTCTGTGAGTAGGAATTGGGGTCGTATTGAGCATGAACTGCTGGTGAAGCTCTGAATAGCCTCCTCTTTCCCCTTTTCATCTTCCTCCAAAATTTTCTCCACCTTGGTATCTTCAATCTTGTCATTGGATTATCCACACAAACAAAGGGAGTGCAGAAAATTCTCACATAAAACCTTGACCAACTTCTCTTGTTTTTCTTATCAACAGAGTGACACTTTTCAAGGTTCATGGTGAAAAAAAGTGAGAAAATTGAAAGCATAAAATGGTTTAGTTTAAGTGCATGCAGAGGGAAAGGTTGTACACAGGAGGGACTTATAATGGGAAGGGATGCAAAAAAAGGCTATGGAATGATGCAATGAAATCTTGCAATATCAAAAAATTCTTTGGGTCTGTCAGAAACTGATATTTCAATTTATGACTTTTATTAATATATATGTTACTGTCCGTTTCCTTTGGCGTTCATTAGAATACTTTATAATATATGTTGATTTTAATGAATTTCATTTTAAACCATTAAAAAATTAAACTGTTGATTTATTGACTATTTTTAAATCATTAAATGTGGTTAAATTTGATTTAATGAAATTAGTTTTAAAACATTGAAGTTGGTAAAGATGTTGAATGTGCTTATTGTTTATATTTATAATGACAATGTAAATCGTGTATTTACATGAAATGTATTTCTTTTATGAAAATTGCTTTTTCCCATTTGAAACAAAGAAGGTGGATAATCTTTTTGCAATAAATTTATACATATAGGTCACCTTGATTTCATATATGTTCCACCCTTTTTCTCTTTTCATCTGTGGAATTTGGCATGATTTCGAATTTTTTCATTCTCGATAAATAATTCTACGAGTACAAAATCCAAAGTTACTCTCTCTCTTTTTTTCTAATACTATTATATTCATTTCTAAATTCTTGGAATTAACTTTCTTTCTCTCAAAACAAACATAAATAAAATCTGGAGTGAAACCTTAATTTAGTAATATAAAATTTAGATTGTTGTCACATTAGTCTTATTTTCTTTTTAATGTTTAATTAGTCTCGTAAAATAATTGCTCACTAAATTAATTGGTCAAAGATATAACACCTTCCCCAAATTCGCTCATATTAAAATCTAATTTGATGACACGAAATAATAAATCTGATGACATTTTTTTTTTTATATTTAAAGGGCTGATTTAAAACAAAAATTTTAGAAGAATAATAATAACAAATATTTAAAACAAACTCTTATGTATTCAAATGTGTGTTGGTTATAAGACACTGAAACTTATTCGGTGGATAACTAAGACCACCCATTTAGAGACTAAGAAATAATTAAAAGATAAAACTATTTTATGTCTAAAACTGTGAAATAATTATCTTATTTTATTATTAAAATGTCCTGTGCATTGTTGTATTTAAAGTAAACCATTAATTGATATCTTAATTGAATTTTTATGGATTCAACGCGTTACATTATTTTTAAAACTTCTTTGTACTAATATTTTATTTGGTTGATGATACTTTCAAGAGAGAAAAACATTTCTTTATTTTTATGATTCAAATTTTATCGAAGACCTACTATTTTAAATTTTATATAAATAATATATTATAAAACTCAGGTTTTTGACTTAAAATATTAGATATAATTTCATGTCTTAAATAAAAACTAGTATTTATATTAATTAAGTTGTTGGATTTAACTTTTATAATTAAATCAAAATGATTGAACTCTTCAAGTGCGACTCGTCTAGGTGCATAAGTCACAAGATAAGACTCGTAACGTTATTGTTTGGTTTGATTCAATACATAGTGTCACCACACAGTTCTAGTCATTTTATTGTTTGGGGAAATGGAAACAAATAGCCTTAAGTTCAGTACAGAAAGAAAAAAGAAATACTCCAAACCAAATTAAAATATGTTATTACAGTAGTATAGTATGTTACAGAATCAAAATTTACTGATATATAATATAAGGATGTGAGCATAATTGGTTACAAGAGTGATGTTTAGCTAGCCACTGTTACAACAATGAGTATCTAACTTGAGTACATAGGCTTCAGCTCTTTTAAGCTAACCATGCTACTATGCATTATATGCATTATAGTGGCCTCACCCCGACAAACCTATCTAAATTTCAGTGGAACTATACACATGTAGTGGGGGCTAACATCCTTGGACTCTTCTGGGGACCCTCTCTGCTCACTGAAAGTGAAATCATAAACATATATATAGATTCATTGTAAAATGAAAAGTTCATCAACAAACATTGCCATACTCAATAATAAAGCTAATCATAATTACCTGGTGAAGACAATGTTGACGAATAATAGTCTGGTTTATTACACTGACCAGAACCTCACACGATAGTTTTGCCTGTGGTGCAAAAATTGAAGTTTCTGTGCATTAATTATACTTTAGTTGGAATGTGGAAGTTCTGTAAATAATTTCATACAAAGCAATTGGATTTTCAAGTATAGTTAGAGAGTTTGAATATGAGTTGGGGTGTGTAAATAGGAAGAAAAAAATTTACCTTCATGGGGAAGTGAAAGAAGAAAAGGCCCAATTGGCCCATAGTGTGGCTAACGGTGTCAAAGGGTACGATACCTTTGGCCACGTCCTCCAGAAGCAGCACAAGCTCAGGCAGAACACTTATGCCGGCGAATTCCACGTCAGCGTCCACGTCGGAAGAGCCCCTCGCCCTCACGTGCACCCCCTTCGACCTCACGTGCCCCAGCATTTTCCCTCTGTAGGCCACTGCCACGTTTACGGCTCCCAAGTCCATGGAGTACACGTCAGCATTGCGCACGCGCAGCGTCAGCAGCATGGAGATGTCCACGGTGATGGGCGGCACTGGGTGCACCTTTATCCGGCGCAGCTTCAGCCCCACGATTTTCAGATCCGGATCCGACGGCCACAAACAGTAGAGCGTGGTCACGAGCAGCGCCATGCTCAGCGCGCACGAGATGACACGACGCCGCGATAAAACGACGAGGTTTTGATGGTAGTAGGGTTTGTGAAGGAGGAGAGTGCAGAAGGAAGGTTTTGAGATTCGCATGGTTTCTCTTTAAACACTGTGTCTGTGGAATAATGTGATTGCAGAATATGAAGAATCTGAACGATTACCTTTTTAATTTACGTGTTTTGTCTGGGAAACTGTGGCGCGCTTTCCTATTTTGTCTGCGAATGCTACCTTTTCTTCAACATTTTTCTTATGCTTCAAGTACAAGTTAAATTGGATTTTCCTTTTTCACCATGTTTTACTTCAACTCTTTCGTTTTAGATTGGGAGATATTTTTCAGTTCAAAAAACTGTCTCTTTCAGAGTCAGTGCATATGATCTATAATGTATAAGTTTATTATCGCCAAATACTTATTTGTATTTTTCCACGTAATTTATTCTGATTACTATGTATTTATACTTAGGACAACTAAAAATATGAATTGACTAACCCCTACGTCAATGTTAATATATTTGTTATTCTACACTCTATTTTGATTTTGGTTTTTGTTCTCTACATTTTAAAAGTTTGTGGTTTAGGTACTGTAGATTTTAGAATTTGAACTTTGGTTCTAGAATATGTTGCTTCTATTTTTCTTAACGTGTAATTAGTTTGACAATCATAGCAAGCAAAGCCACGTTGAAGATGCATTTTGAAAACGAATAGATGGCTGAAGCATTCAGTTCAAAATATTGCTTTTGGGTCACTTAATGTTTTGTTAGGAGATTATGGACTGATATGATGCCTCAGGTATTTGAATTGAAGTGTTATTTTCCAAGTTTTAGGTTATGTATGGATTATTAAAGAGAATAAGAACAGCAGGAAAGTAGAATATGTGTGGATTAGTGCTGACATTCGGAGCATATTCAACAACCTGACAGTCAACGCCAAACAAAACTACCAGTCAACTAGTCACAGGTTGTTCATGGCCAAGTTTAGTGTGAGAGATTTAGGTAGTACTCTCTTTAATCACAGAACTCTCTTTTTCTGCAGCTTCTACAATTTGCTTCCTTTTAACATAACTCGCGGTATGGCAAGGCCAGGGAACAAGATCATTCAAGCCAAGCTGGTGGGTATGTCTTACCTTATTCTTAATTTTATTTTTCGTGCTCCTAATCTTTAAACCAGAGTTCTACGATATATTGCATGATCCTTGCTGTATCAAACATTCGTACTTGTCAGATATAACAATGAGAAGAATAGATCGTTATTAAATATGGAATAGAAACAGGCAAAGAAGATCAATATAGCATATAATATTTTCTTAATGTAATCAGGCCAAATTTTCAATTTGGTAAATAGTATTTAAAAAAAAAAAAAACTACCATGTTTATATATCCACATCTTATGGACCATTCAATATAGTATTCTTCTATAAATATGTCCATTTAGATCAAACATAGAGATTCATATAATATGCCCCTTTTTGATTGTAGGTACTTCTTGGAGACATGGGAACTGGGAAGACCAGTTTAGCATTGAGATTTGTAAAGGGCCAATTCTTTCCTAACCAGGTTAATTTGCTTCCATTTTATTGTATCATTTGAAATTTTAAATCTGATTTCTTTATTTGCACATCACTGTACCCCCAGAAAGCTTAATAAAATTAATCTCGCACAGGAACCAACAATAGGAGCTGCTTTTTTCACTCAAATATTATCATTATCTGAAGCAACTGTGAAGTTTGATATATGGGACACAGCAGGACAGGAACGGTATCATAGTTTGGCTCCTATGTACTACCGTGGCGCAGCAGCAGCAATTGTTGTCTATGACATTTCAAGCGTTGTAAGTATTCAATTTGCTAATTTTGAAAACATTACTATGGTTTACCAGTGGATACACTGCAACTTCTGCTGTAATATAGCAAGCCCAGCAGCATTTGGCTTTACTGCAATTTTGTCTGAAATTACTACATAAACTGATAAGTACAATTATAATTGTAATACAATTTCTATATTCTGCACTGTGAAGTGATAGACAGTGTAAATTAACAGGAACTTCTGTTTCCAAGCAAATGTGACTTGTTATTAAAAAAATATCCTCCTGATTTTCTCTGCTGAAAACTACTTCAATGAATGAATTAAAAGATCACGACTGATAATTCATGCTCGGCAATTATTCTTGTCAATCTTGCAATATGTTCTCTTTGCTCTTGAGTTTTTCCTGTTACCTTACCCTGAAGTAGGATAGCAATAGAAGAAATGATAGTTAATACTGAATACTACATTAGTAACTGATACTTCCGAAATTTCTCTACCATGAAAGTTCTATTTCTTTTAGTGCACTTGAATGAATCTTAAAACTTTGTCTGTTATGATCTTCTACTCCAGGATACATATGTTCGAGCAAAAAAATGGGTTCAGGAATTGCAAACACACGGTAATGCTTCAAATTCAGGAGATAAACAAGTGCTATATATTTTGTCATTTTTCTTGTTGCAGCAATTCAAGTTTTTTCCTAAAGAGTAAAGAAGTTGGAAATAAAGCCACTATCCTCAATCACCTACTCTTATTTGTCTTTGGACATTAATCAATATATGATTTTCATTAATTCCAATGTCACTAGTCGCTACAGTAAAACCGTAACTACTTCATGTAGGAAATCAGAAGGCTGTGATGGCATTAGTAGGAAACAAATCTGACTTGGACCCAAAGAGAGAGGTTGAAGCTGAGGTAGTGTTGAGATCATCCTCATATCCTGCTCCTTTCTTTTTACGTGGAATAGAAAAATGATGATAAATACATGGGAATACTCAGTTTTTATGTTTGTCAATTCTCACCCAACTTTTTTTTTTCTTTTTTTCCACCTCTCCATTTGAAATTATATAAGAGGAAGTTCATTTCTCAGCATTATCTTCATTATTTGTTTCTTATAAGAAGGACCACAATTAATGTAACTGCAACAGTTCCCTCTTCGCTTCTGTTCTTACTTTGTGACTTGTTTGAGTAAATTAAACCATTGCAGGTAGGAGAGCAGTTTGCTCAAGAGAATGGAATGTTCTACATGGAAACATCTGCGAAGACTGCAGAGAACATCAATGAGCTTTTCTACGAGATAGGTATTTTCTGAACATCTTCAAAACACTTAATCGAATTCAGTGATTTTCCTCAAACGGTTAGCTTTTGGTGTGGAGAAAAAATGATTTGAAAATTTATGGACAAGATTGCAATACTATTTTACTGATAAAGCTTATCCAGAAATTTTTCACCTTCGCACCAAATTGACCATAGGTGTCAGATTAAAGGAATATAGGAGGTGTATTAAGTTGTTTATATCTGATGAATTCAGCAAAAAGATTAGCTAAAGCTTTACCACCAAAGCCTACTGGAATGAATTTGAACAGCCATGTACGAGATAGAGGGAGAAATTATTTTTGTTGCTCAGCATGATATTCCTATGTAATCAAATCACAGAATGTGCCAAGGTACCTTTGACATTGTTCTTTTGTTATGCATTGACGACTTAATATTTGAATAACTACTATTCTTCCCTTCATAATTTACTTCTGATTTCTGATCAGGAGTGTTGTTCGTGTACTTATATAATCTCCTTCCAACTTGGATGATTATTTTCTTTACAAAAAAAGTCACATGTATTCAAAGCCTTGATGGCGTCTTTGAATTCTAGTACCATTAACTAATGTAGTTATGTGTAAATATTTACATCATTGATCAAAGCTTACAGAGAACTGATTTTGATTTTGAAAAACTTTAAATAGTTTTTAATTTAGACCACAAAAATAATATTGAGATTTATTACTTTTAGAATAAAAATATTAAAGTATTTTTCTAAATCAAAATTAATTTTATAAAATCAAATTACTTTTAGAAAAATTCATTCAAATTCAATTTTGTAAACACTCGTCTAAGTACACACTTATTTAAATGAATGTTTGGTTTAAAAATTTAAAAGAGCTTATGTAAATTCTAACATAAAAAATTAAGCTAATAATATAAAAAATACTTTAAAAATTTTCAACTTTAATTCTAATATACAATAATCCACACTGTTCTTCCTCGGGCTAGGGCCGAAAATCTCAGAAGACTGAAAAGCCTAAAGGGTCGAATGCCGAAAAGCTAAGTTCTTGAAAAAAAAATTAAAGCACAAATTCTTCCTCCACCCCCATACCCTCTTCCTGCACCCCCATACAAAATTTTAATTCCACAACTGCCCTTATTAAAATTACCCAAATACCCTTTTTTTATTAAATAACTTCAAAATTTCTGGTAGGACACCCGGATGAGGCTATCCGGTTATAATTTTTTGAAATTTGAGAACCGAACAGCCTGACGTCCGGTTCATAAATTGTTAACCGGATGGATTGGATGGGGGGTGTCATCCGGTTTGTAAGTTGTGAACCGGACGCCACCCCGTCCAGTTGTCATAAGGTAAAAAAATTGCAAACCGGATGGGTGGTAGGTGGACCTCATCCGGTTTGTAAATTTGTGAACCGGATAAGGGTGTCATCCAGTTCACATTTTTTCAATTTTTTTTTAAATGCATTGTGACAGATTGGTGAGGAGCATTAATGTGTAAAAAAGAAATGAATAGTCTCTTCTTTTGCTGCTGTGTTTACTTCTCATTCCAATTTCCAACCCTAACCCCATCTTAAATGAAGAGTCTCTCCTCTCTCCTGCTGCATTTCATCAATTCATTGGTTCATTAGGTGGCATTTCATCAATTCATTGGTTCATTAGGTTTCATAAAACTAAATTAATAGGCAAATGAAGAGTCAAAGAAGAGTCTCCTCTGTTGCATTTCACACAGAGTGTCTCTTTGACTCTTCATTTGCCTTAATTAAATTAATTTAATTTTATGAAAGCCAATGAATCAATGAATGAATTCTTAGAGAGCAGAGACTCTTCTCTTCGTTGAAGATGAGGTTGGGGATAGAAATTGGAATGAGAAGTAAATACAACAAGAGATTTTTCATTTCTTTTTTACTTTCAAGTATTAATTGGATGGTGATAGGTAACAACCAACTCCTCTGCTCCTTCCCAATCTATATTAATTTTAATTGGGTGGTGATAGGTAACAGCTAACCAACTCATCTGCTCCTCACCAATCTATCACAGTACACTTTAAAAAAAATTGAAAAAATGTGAACCGGATGGCACCCTTATCCGGATCACAAATTTACAAACCGGATTAGGTCCACCTACCACCCATCCGGTTTGAAATTCACAAATTTACCTTATGACAACGGGCCGGACGGGGTGGCGTCCGATTCACAACTTACAAACCGGATGGCACCCCCCATCCAGTCCATCTGGTTAACAATTTATAAACCGGACGTCAGGCTGTCCGGTTCTTAAATTTCAAAAAATGAGAACCGGATGGCCTCATCCGGGTGTCCTACCAGAAATTTCAAAATTGCTTAATAAAAGAAGGGTATTTGGATAATTTTAACAAGTGCAGTTGTGAAATTAAAATTTTGTATGGGGTGCGGGAAGAGGGTATGGGAGTGGAGGAAGAATTTGTCAAATTAAATTCATTTAATTTTTCATCTTTTGAGACAAAATGATTACTGATGTCCAAAAATGAAAATGAAAGAGTGATCCAAAATTTTTTTAAGATGTAAGAGGTTGGCTGAGGTTTTTCTCTTTCAAAAAATTTAGCACTTTATTATATTAGCTTAGTCCACTGCTTGGGCCGATTATCTCCATGGGTTGTCTGACTCAATTTCTATTTCTTTTTGTAATCCATCCAACTCCATGGGCCGCCAAAACAAATTCTATTGTTTTCACTATCAAATAATTAAATTATTATTTACCTTATCACAAAAAAAATTCAATAGATAACAAGAATTCATTTAATGTTTAGCATCAATAGATAACAAGAATATTACAAAATAAAACCAATGCCATATCAAATCAAATATTTAATTACTCATCAGGACATTGCACTAAATGTTAAAACAATTCTCATAAACATAACATCCGTAGTTTATCACATCAAGTTATGATGTTTGAATTAATAAAGAGGCAAGGTTTAGTTACCAGATATAATAAAAAATCATTTATTCTTTTCAGCTACAAAAGTTTTATTCATAGATAACATAGCACGGTCCCGCAGATGAATCATGGATGTCAATATATACCATCACATCCTCAGTTTTATATATAGCAATGACCTTTAGATGCTTACAGCTAAAATGAGATAACAAAACGGTTATTTACTATTGTAATAAAAATAACATGAGATTGATATTGAAGAAGAGGTGCAAGACATGCCACTGTATCATAGAATTGGATTTCATAAACTAAAATTTTTGCCCAGAAGTATGTTTATAAATGTAAATCGTACATAGTCTATCAGCCAGCATGCAAAGTATGTTGCAATGGTATGAGGAGATTGACATTAATTACAAATATTGAACTGAACAAAGCATGGGTCATGTAACCTTTACATTAAAGGGACATGAACCCATTCAAATATATTCTCCGCGATAAATATGAAAATTCAAATACTGTTTATTTAACAATGTCACATGTAATCTCCAGGACTCATCCCCAACCAAGAGATCTCAAATCATATAACAAAACCAAGAAAAATATACTTTACCCGGAAAAGTTAAGCGCAACCGAGCTCATGATGAGCTCTGGCCTAGGTTCTGTGATATAGACCTCAATTCACTGTACATTTTCGAACATTCAAGAGAAAAATCCGACATAGCCCTAAAGAGCTCTGGCATGCGGTTTTTGAGACTTCCCAAAGTTTTGTGTCTCACTTGGAGGCATTGCCGTGCATAGGCTTCTTCCTCATCTTCTAATCTCTTCTTCACTTGTTCAACTGCAACCTGCCTCTCTATAACAGCCTCATCAGGACCGTTATTGTCTTCTGTTGTGTCTGGATTATATTCATCTGGTATTTTCTTTTGCATATACTTGTTATACCAATCTTCAAATTGTCTTGTTTTGCGGGATAGCTCCTTTCGCGTATCCTCACATTTCCTCTTCAAAGCTACTTCTTCTTCTTGCTGGTGGAAAATAGTCTCTATTACAGCAACAAAATTCCCTATAGCTGTCCTAGCAAGCTCATCGGGAAGTTTCTCTAGACGGTCATTCCATGCATGGAGAAGGCCTTGTATGGGTGCACTTCTAACCCTTGGTGGTGAAGAAACCTTTTCCTTTAAGCTGCTTTCAATAGGAATAAGATTTAATTTTAACCAAGTGTTCAGGGCCTTTATGTATCCCTTTTGATGGTTGACAAGCATTTCAAATTGTGAATGCCACTGTTGCACAACAAGCAGTAGCTGGTATGTTCGGTCATGATGGTGTTCGCTTGTTTGCTTAGGAGACTGGGAAATGTCCAACGTTCTCAGCAATTTCACAGTTTCTGATTGCTTCTCATGGTACTCTAGCATTAGTTTCCACATATCAGCCATCCTACAGTCCATAAAAAGCCATCAATATTAGCAGAGAAACTTATATGTGGCATTGAGCACCCATAATGATCCAGGCTAATGTATTATTGGATTTCGGTAACAAAAAAAAGCTTCTCTGCAAGAAGTATGTGATAATCATTCATTCGAATAGAAACATTACTGTAGACTCAAGAAGACAAAAATGTGAATTTTGAAAACAAAAAAGAGAAAAATATTTAAGGTTCAAAGACTAGCCATCTATAATTACAAATAATAATTTCTACATTACAACTCACCCATCAACAAGCTGAACAAGTCTTGGATACAACTGTTCATCACGTAAACGGTTAATCTCTGAGACTGTTGAATCCAAGGATTGCATATCTACAATGTATCTTGTATGCAAATGACTGACAACTGCTTTTGCTTTCTCCAATGCTTCAGAGTTGGTGCCTCTTTTCTTCAGTTTATTAAGTGCAGCAACTTTCCTTTGGTACTCAAATTTCATCAGTTCACCAGCCTTTAAAAGAATATGGACAAATTAAGAATTAGAACAAAAAATGTGTATCTGCATATTTAACTAGGCAAAGATAAGGCACTACTAGAAAAAGGATGAGCAGAAAGAAAAACATAGATATTTAACAAATACACACACATTGATATGCTAAGAGCTTCATGACACACATAATATTTGCCTCTGTCAACTTACCTTAACTTCATCATAAAGTTTCTTCTCCCACGCTAACAACTTGTCCAAGATGGTGGCATGCGTCTCATGCTCATCTGAATCAAAATCATCCTTCCCATCATCCACATTAGGTATTCCCTTAAAGGATCGATTCCATGTAATAACTCGCATGACCCGTGCAGAGTGATCAATGTGTCCTGCAAAAAGAATACACAAAACAAAAAGGCATTTGCATAAATACAATTCAATACGGCAATAGAAAAGATGTATGCCATCATGAGTTCATGACAAAATAAACAGGACCATTACCCAATTCCCTCCCCCCTCGTTCTCTCATGACCAAACTAGCCACTCCTACGGTGGAATCTATCTAGTAATCCTCCTTACCACAACATTCCCACCCAATAATCCTAAAGACTAGAAACATAGAAACAAAGTTAACGAGAAAGGGGATGAGTAGCAGTAAGTAAGTACCTTTGTTATCCGCAAAATTGGAGTGATAGTGCAAACGTGTGGCCTCAAGCATCTTTGAAACATCATGAGCAGCCTCAGAAGCCTTGAGAAAATTGTCATCGAGATCAGCAAATATCTGCTGCAGATTCACAGAATGTTTCACAATCCTCTTCCCCTCCACAGAACTCGGCGTCTGCTTCAACTTCACGCCCTTCCCCACCGGGGTCTCCATCATTTCATCGGGCACAGCGACAGGCTCGGGTGTGGGTTCAGCCTCGGGCTCGGGCTCGGGCTCGGGCTCAGGCTCAGGAACCTCAACATGCCTCACAGGCGTGACAACCTCATCGTCAATTTCCTCCACCACCCTATTGGGCTTTTCATCGAACACCTTCCTCTCAACATCGTGGACCTTGCTGACAGCATCTTCTTCGTCAGCATTGAGGCTGGGCCCAGCAATGTTCTCAAAGGAAGGGAAAAAGTACTCCCAAGCACCACTCTGAGCATCCTGAGCCATGGAGTGATGATGATGAGTGATATGCTCACGAGGCTCAGGTTGTTTGGAAGGAGGAGGAGGCATAGGAGGACGAGGCTCTTGTTCTTCTTCTGGCGGCACTCTCCTATTACTACTATTCACTCTGTTATTGCTTCTTCTTTTCCTCAATGACCCTTCGTTCTCCAACTCTTTATCTTCCTCGCCGTCCTCCTCCACGATTGTGCCAACGGGCTCGGGCCTGGAACGGGGGTCGGGCTTGCTGATCTTTATCTCGGGCATGCTGGTGGCCCGCTGGAGGGGCGGGGCGGGGGAGAAGTCCGGGAGAGGGGGCGGCGGGGGAGGAATCTCGAAGGGCTGAGGGTTTGGAAAGGGGGCGTTATTGTCGTTGGAGTGCAATTGAGGGTTCTGAACCTCGCCCTGGGCGAAGTCGCCGAGCGCGGCGCCGGTGTTCTTGAGGCAGGTGGCGTAGGCGGAGTGGGCGGCGGCGAAGGCGTTGCGGGAGGAGACGGCGTCCTTCATGAAGCGCTTGCGCTCCTTGCATCGCTTCACCGCTTCCTCGTTCTCGATCTTCGATTGGTTGCAACCCATCTTTCAATCCTTCGATTCCTCCTCACTTCCCTCTTCGGATCATATCATATCTCCTTCAGCGAGATTTAGATTTAGAATTAGGATTCCGAAGAGAAATTGCCACTTTTATCGTAGAGAGAGAAACTGAAATTTGCAGAGGAATGAAAAAGAACAAAGATGCGTTGAAGTGTGAAAAGTAGTGACACAGATGAGCGAATGCGAAATGTGTGCAGACAAAGACGAATTAGCGAAGAAGGGATTGGGAGGGTAAATTTGACCTTTCCCCTTTTTGTTTAGTTTATTTGTTTGAATACACACCCTGTTGATTAGGACTCTTAATAATGAGATAAGGTACTAAACAATTGGGATTAGCAACAGTGTTACTTTTCCTTATTTGTTCTTTGACACATCATTAGTGAGTGATTACTCTCTCAAGATAGATACACTCTAGTTATTCCTATATTCAAGTATACCACCAAAGAGTGGAAAGAGACTTCTGATAAAATGAGATTAAAAAAATATTAGTATAATATTATGGAAAGAGTTTAATTTTTGCTTGCTCTCAATGTAAAAAATATGTCCATATTGCTTAATTGAATTGTTTTTTAAAATATTTATTATACAGATTAATAAATTAGCTATTTTGGACTTTAAAAATAAAATATATATATTTTTGTAAAGAAATAGAAAAGTGGAGGTACATAGAAGACAGCAGTTATAGTGGGTGTTTGTCAGAGCAAAGGACCCTACTGCCATTGCCACTGTTCCCTGCTTCTCTCCTCGCTCACAATGCTTTCTCATGCTAAACACCCCAGTTAAGGAGATTAGTAATAGATTTTTTAACATAAAGTTATCCCACTTTATCAAAATATCTAGTCATTTTTATAGGCTTTTAATTTACTTTAATGAAATATTTAGCTTAATTTATTGAAACAAGTTTTAAATTTATATTAGTAAATTTCTAATTAAATTTATGGCATACAATTTCTTGAATTAAGAATTTCTTTTATTAACACTTAATTAAATTGTAAATCCAATTGCATTATAAATGTTGTCCTAATATTTATTTTCAAATCTTATTTCTTACAAACAAAAAATTAAATATGTATTTTACGTTTTGAGTACTCGAAATTAAGTCAATTGACCATCATCCTTTGAAGATTATCCAAGAGAAGGTTCACAACAACTTCTTATAAATTAGAAAAAATAAATATAAAAAAACACGTGGTCGAGCTTCCACAGCAAGTCAAGTAGAAGAATGATGATTAAAACCATATAAGTGTTCCTTTTAGTTGAATTCTTGATATATAGTTTTTGTCATTTTAATCTAATAAAAACTTTAACAAGAAATATTCCATTAAACCCTGCTTCAATGAATAGCATACTAATCGTTTTACTTTATAAAAAAATAATTCAAAATTGTGGCTGGACTTGACCAAAGAAAAGAATTCCCACCACAAATATAGATGAAAAGAAAAACTAATTAAACCGGGCTGGGTGGATACGTTAAGCTAATTACATTAATTCAATTCAAATTTGAATTGAGTAAGATCATTAAAAATAGTAAAGTTCTTACTGTTGAAATTTAATGTAATATACTTATTTATTAATTATTAATTACGAACTTTAACTACATAAGATAAATATTTATTACAATTCACAAGTAAATAATCTAATTACACTTTAAAAATTCAAATCCTTTTATTTTACAACCCTTTCAAAATTCAAATTTAACATTACCGTTAGACTACAGCATGCCATCTTAGTCGTGTTCCGTAGTAACAATGACAATTAGATATGCAAAGACTCACCACTTGTGCTGATTAACGATTTAATTTATACCATTTTTTGGGGTTCTATTTTCATTTTCTCTTTTAACAAAAAATAATTGTATCCCATTATTAATTTGTAACCCACTCATCAATTTTTCACCCAGTTTCCCTATATTAACTTGATTTAGAGCAATTGCTATCATTAGATTGTTACACTAATTAGCATATGTTAGTTTGTAAGTGTTTTATTTCCTTTCTATTTCAATTAAACTAGAATTTGCGATATACTTCTAGCCCGTTTATAAGTACTTAGATGTTAAGTGTTAGAAAGTATATAGTGTAGTTGTAGTTTTTTTTCCAACATGTGATTCTTACAACAGCCATGTAATCCAATCTCACCTGCCATTCTTTTATGGAAACTTTTGGTTTCGTGGTCTAAACCTCACCTGCATTCCATACATTTTTTTTTATATCACCGTACAAATAATAAATTATATTCTAAGTTCGAAGCTACTATCTGGTCATTAAAAAAAGTCTGAATCATGATTTCATCTTAAATCAATGGTTCAACAGGAATAAAAATGTGTACCCCAATAGCAGAGATGACAGCCAACAGACACTGAATAAAGTGGAGGGAATGTAATTGATTTATTGAATAAATTATATGTAATTTCTCATAGTTTGAGATGTGCTACATCTGCTACTACTACTAATTCTATGCATTAAACTTAAATAATACTATATCATATTTGATTAGAGATAAAATATTAAATAAATAAACATCTGGATAACTTTGTCCCCTTATGTGAATCCACCTAATTTGACCTGGATTTGTTGAGATCCTATGTAACTTCCAAATACCGAGGAACTCAAACCAGACCTACACTTTATGAATTTAATAATACAAAATAAAGGCAAAATAAATAATAATAATAATAATAATAATGGTAATAAAATTCTTTTTCAAATATGGCAAATACTACGAAGTACAATAAAGACACTAATTAAAAAATTATAACATGACAACAACAACAACAAAATTATCTCACTGCACATTATGTCTTTGAACTCAATCAATGACAACATTCCTAGAAATATTATTTAACCAAGAATTCTCTTTCTCTTCTGATTTTCTTCAACGTTCTTAATCTCCCTCTTTTTTCTTTTTAGAGTTAAAAGCCATGTAAATTACTAGTTAAAAAATTAAATGTAATTTTTAAATGTTAGCATGCCGTGATTTCCTATGCATTCCAAGATGATTTTCAACAACTAAAAAACAAACTTTCTTTACTGTTTTTATTTTTGCCAAGGTATCTGCCCTTCCAAATTTCACCCAAGAGCAACCGAGGCTTCATGTTTCTGATTTTAAGTACTTGATCTGCCAAATCTCAACATCACGTCCTCTGTCATATTCTCCAACATACTGTGGAACTTCAGAGATGTCTATCCGCTTCCCAACAAAATTAGACATGCTTACAGACTCAAGACTTTCAATTTCTGCAATAAATTACATACATCAAGCATTCCATATAACGAACAATTATGTGATTTTTTTTTTACACAATAATTAGGTGAAATTAATGCACATTAAAAATATGTTATGTGCTTACCATCCTCATCCCTAACATAGCTTCGAAAATGTGAATATCCATTTGCAACAACATCAAGGTCTGAAAGAGAGAAGTTGTAGCGCTTTTCCAGCGCCATGTATAACACCTAAAAATAAATTAGGTCAAATAACTACTATTGAACAAATGATAGCATAGAAGGGGAGCTCAAAACAGATCATGATTGCAACATTTCCAGCCCATACTCCACACTTATTGGAGTCCCTATTGCCCCCGCTACTTCCCCTCTTTCTTTCCGTTAAGATTATACCTTTGTTGAACCTCTTGACATTAATCTCCCTAAGGTACTGAAAAATGCATCAGTCAGCTCATCACTATAAATAACATCAGCAGCCACCAGCAAAGAAGCATTCTCTACTTCTTCAATTTCTGCAGAGGTCCAAGAATAGCCGGGTGATACATAAAGTGATTGTGATGCACACCTGATACACAATTTTAAGGCAGTAGTTATCTATGGAGCACACTGACCCTAAATTTCTATAATGTAAAACACGGCAACACAGGATATATATAACATTATTATCAATTATTTAAATTGCGAATCAAGGTTAATAAAAATATGAACACATTGCTAAAAAGACATCCTCCAACTCATTGTTCGAAAGACATCTCTAACTCATGTTTATCTAAAGACAAATTTAAATAAAGAAGGAAAAACTCAAAAGTGAAACAGTGAAGAGAAAATGTAAATGTGAAGTAAAGAGAAAATGTAAAAGTGAAATACGCTGTTTGTTTCTTTAATAGAAAAATAAAAACTTACACATTAAGTTTCTGATTTTTCATCTTTAAAAAAAGAAAAATCACCCGGTCTGTACTCATTAATATTGTGTCAGAACAGCAAAAAAAGTGTTTTAAATTTGACACTTAAATGCAGTGTCACACACATGTAGGGTGTCCTATAAGATGTTGGTGCTTCACAGGTAGTTATTGTTAGTGCCATACAAAAATCCCTTTCAGAAGTTAGAGACTCAAACTCAACCCACAAAACAAAAAAAGAAAAAGAAAAAGAAAGAAAGAAGCAATTATTTATTGGAGACATTCGTCAAAATAGTTAACTTTACTTTTGAGCGCAAGGAGCCTCTTCTATTGTTGCTTTTGGAGGCCAGCCATTGAACCAATCAAGTTCGCGTACATGAATTTTGGCTTGATAATTCAATAATCCAAAATTAAGCTGAACATTTTTTGCACAGTTGTCTAGTATTTCAGTCCCATGGTCTGACATAATAATAAGTATCAGCTGTCCATTAAATCGTCAACCTTAAATGAACAAAAATTTAAAAGAACTAACCAACCTCGTAACTCACTATATTTAATATTTATGCAATATAATCCCCATTTATATACAAGAATATAAATTTTCACCATGATAATTCATAGGAGCTGTGGATTCAAATAAACGAAGGCACATACCTGTTAGGAACACTGTATTCGCAACACGTGCAAGTAATAAACCCACCAAGCCTGATTCAAAACTTGAAATCAAAAACATACATTTAAAATAAGATGATGTCATTTCAAATTGTCAGATTTGATTACTCCTCTTCATAGATTATCAAAGTAGTTATTAGGAGTGCCTCAAAGGGTTTTATAAAACAAACAGCAGTTGGATAACAAAAACACATCTATTGCTTTACTTTTTGTAACGGTAACAGCAATTGTTTCTCTGTGGTCCAGTTTAGATTAGCTTCTCTAACTTATGGGAGCTTTTCAATTGTAACATCCTGCTGTTGAGACTTTTCACTGGAAAGAATAACAAGCCCTGCTAGGTTTAATATAGGCGATTATTCAGAAGTTAGAAGAGATAAATTCTAAAAAAGTTAAGGTGAACAAGTCGATTTCTTCTCTTGCAAGTTTGAGTCATTCTAAATTCTTGATTCATTTTATTTTCTTCTAATATTATCCTTCATTGAGAAGTTCATTCAAATTAGCTCTAAATCTTAGTAAATATGTTTCTGTGCTGCAGAATTACTATTATGCTAGCCCCATCATATAACCCTGGCCTCCTATTTATTCGTGGAGTTAACACGCAACTCATCCAATAACAGAGAAAAGTGTTAAAATAAGAGTCTTAAAAGAGTATGTTCTTAGCATTTCTCACCTCATAACTATAGTTAATTATTACAAGACAGAAATGAACACTGAGGGATCCAATAGCATATTTCACTAAACCATCAGTCTTTGGTTTCAACATGTTACTGAGCTTCTCAGTCAAAATTTGGGGATTTTACAATTTTGTTTAGAGGAAAAAGGAATTGATTGCAAAAGGTAAGGAGAAACAACAAACCAGTTCCAGCGCCAAGTTCTAACGCAACAACTCCACGAAGTTCAGAGGAGCATGATGCTTTATGCAATATAAAATCTGATAATACCAGTTCAGCTTTCCAAACCTGAAGGGGAATTTAGGGCAAAATAATAATAAAATCACAGAAATGCATGAATATAATTGAAACCGAAAAAGATTACTTATCAGTGATCAGAAATTAATTGGAATTACCTGCAGGCCAACATCTGGAATTGTCGATGTGATGTTGTGCTGGATTCTGACGCTAAAGCTATCACATGAAAATGGCGTATTTGCTTTAACAAAAAAAAATAGTTAAATAAGTGTAGATGATAATACAGATAGAAAAAGTAAAAAAAAAAAAAGAAATTGTGAGGGAAGGAATAAAGAAGTTACCGGAGCGTCGTCGAGGGAGAAGAAGGTCACCATCTTGATCGAAGTGGAGATTGTTAGCGTGTAATGGATTGGGTTGTGAAGGATGAAGGTGTGTGTTAGCAGAAAATGAAACGGTGAAATGGGAAATGAAGGGTCCGGTGAAACCGGGTGGGCAACCGAGGTGGACCTCGCTCATCACTTCCTCACCACCCTTCTCTTCCCCTTCCGCTTCCATTCCCCCACCTCCAGCTTCAGCTTCTTCACCCTCCTCCCCCTGCACTGCACCACAAAAGAAAAACAGAAAGACACACAATAAAATAAAATTTTTAATATTATTAATAAGTAAATTGTTATAATAATAAAAGTAACTCAACTTATAAATAGTGTATACTAATTATCTATAGTATTATACGAAAAAAATACTTCTTATAATTACTTTTGTCTAGTTTTTGAATTAGACTATTTTTTTTTATCATTTAAAAAAATATATTTATTTTAGTATATCCAATAGAGTCTCGATTAAAAGTATAAGCCAACATCAATTTAAATATTTATTACTCCTTTTACTCTTCAAATGATTTTTTTAAAATAAAATCATAATAGAATAATCCAACTTCAAAAACAAACAAATACTTTAAACAATATTTAAGATTAGAATAATACTACTTTATAAATAATTGAATTCACCCTTACATAACTTTTCATAATTGATTCACTTAAAGGTAAAGATTATATGTTGTGAATGATTAAGAGATCTCTAATATTATCAAATCTTTTTATTTCTTTGCGCAGTCTTTTAAAAATCATTCTTACATAATTATAATTTTTAATTTTTGTTGAGATTGTATCATTCTAGTGACAGTAAAATGTGACAAATATACACTCTTATGTTTTTCCCCAGCTGATATTAAAATAGATTTGAATACAATTTTAAAATTCACGGAAAATTTATTACTTTCGGACAATGGAAAATAGTAATTCAGTCAATTTAATGATTTTGTCTTCCTTAATATAGAACAACATTGAGATTATCAATTCAAGCTCTTTTTTTTTTTTAATATTTGACGAACATATTATTTTTATATAATTATATAATTATTATATTTTATTAACAACTTCTAATCTTTACACTTTTTAATTCCAAATCAACATAGTGGATTTGTACTTAAAAAAATGTTTAAATAAGTTCATAAAATACTTCAGAATTTTTTTTTAAATAAACCTTAGATGTTATAAATGATCATTTAATAATATGAAAATTAAAACTAAATTTATATTATGTTGACAAACATTTAAAGGATGACTGAAGGCAGTTAATTTGCATAATAGAAAACTTGAATACATTAGTCTGTATTTATTCACCTCAATTTAACTATATTTATAAAGAATTTCACTCATTGTATTAAAAACTAACTCCATATATGTAGAGGATTTTGGATTTACAACTAAAACATACTTTTAGTATGAGCTATATCTAAAACATTAGAAAATTGTGAAAATATTTTGCCTGCAGTGTTTATATAAAACATTAGAGTGAAAGTCATTTCAGTGATCAGACTCTCTTAGTAATTTCAACCTCAATGGTAACAGAAGATGTGTATACTTTTAGAACGTGTGTGTGTATATATATATATATATATATATATATATATATGTAGTTTTAATATTATAATATAATAGAAAGGAAGTTTAAAAAGACTGATGTTTGAGAATTAACTTTTTCTTTCTTTTTTAAACAAAATACTTTTTTTTTCTTTCTTATTCAAAGTAGGATATTTTTAGAAAGAGTTAGCAATATCATATTATTTCAATATACATCTAAAAACTTTATTTTATAAGATAAATTCTGTTTATCAAACTATTAAAATAAAATTTATCCAACTAGATGTAGGAAGTAACTATTTTTTACACTCAATAATAATTGACTTATAGAAAGATAACATAATATTATACTACCAGATTCTTTTTGTAAAAAAAAAAAAAACAGGATAAATATATTTCTTATATCCTTGCTAACAAATTGCTATTAGATATAATGCTATCATGTGAGATATGAATAATATTTATATTATGAGCATGTGATTTTGGTTTTTCAAATTTAGTTATGACAATTGATTTTTTATGTATAAAGATGGTAAAACATGTCACCGCAATATGCCACCAACTTAATTGCTAAATTAAAATCATATATATTTTCTAAATTTAAAAAAAATAATTAAGACGATTAAATTCTAACAAATAATTATATAAACATAATATTTTTTGAGCTCATTACTATTTCCCCCCCTACTTACTCGGATTAATAATGATTACAATATCTAAATTATTTAAAATACGATCAAGTCTTTTATAAATTAATAAAGTAAATATTATAATGTGATCAGGATATTAAATTACTATATCCTTATTGGTTAATGCTTAACTGTTTTAGTTTGCCAGCAAGTAAACGATTAATCCATAGAATTATATTTTTTTAACCTTTTTTTTTTCACTCAACTGCCAATTGGCAAATTTCATAATTTTATTGGTCTTTTCACTAAAAAAAAAAAAATCGTTTGACGAATATTCTCTAGCCAGCTTTCGACCAAAATTTGCTATTTATATGTCCAATCTTCAGACTATACATATTTAATAATAAGTTTTTCAAAATATAATCCAATACAAAAATACACAAATATAATTATATATATATATATATATATATATATATATAATATTTTCAATTTATTTTTTATCTTAAATATCTTTTTTTTTATTTTTTTATTTTTTGGCTCATGGAAATAAGAGCCTTATAGGTGGCAAAAATTAATTTTTTTCCGTTCTTTTTTCAATTAATGTCTAAAATAAAAAAAATTATTTATCAAAATGAACAAATTATGCCATCTATATAAGATTTCAAATTAATGAATATTTCTACTTATCCATGATTTCAAGCTTATCATATATAAGTGACATCGTGACAATTTTAATTAAAAATATTAATTAAAATTGTTTATCTCTCTGTAATAATCTTTTAATTACTTGACACTATGTTTGTTATGTTTAATAATTAATAAAAAATTAATAATAATAATTATATAATAATAATTAACAAAAAAAATTAAGGCATACAAATTTATTTTAAATTAAAACAAAATAATATAATGATAATAATAATAATAAGAATAATTTTAATTAAATTCATACAAATTTATTTTAAATTATAATAATAATTATAATTAAATTAAAATAATAGTAATAATAATAATATTTAGGGATAATAATGATAATAATAATATAATGATTATTTTCTAAGAAATAATAATAATAATATTCTAACAAATCTAATTAAAATAATAACAATAATAAAAATTATATTAATAATAATAATATAATAACTTTTATAAATAAAGAAAAATAATATTTAATAATATAATTTAACTATTCAGTGATAATAAATGGATCAAGTTGGAGTTGCAGGTCACTACTATTAATAGACACTCTGATTATTAGAGTATCAACTATTTATCATATCATAATAAACCAACATAATCAAATTAAGATATTCAAATTTATTTTAAATTAAAATAAAATAATATAATGATAATAATAATAAGAATAAATTAATAATTTTATTTAAAAGAATAATAATGATTAAGTGATTAAATATTTGATGTGAAAGTAACTAAACTGATTAAATTAAAGTAATGACACATAATATTCTCATTAGTATTATCATTATATTATTTTGTTTTAATTTAAAATAATTTTGTATGCCTTAAATTTATTTTTTATAATTTTGTTAATTATTATTGTTTTGTTAATTGTTAAACTAACAAACCTAGTGTCAACTAAGTAGAAGATGATTGTAGAGAGAGAAATGATTTTAATTGATGTCTTTAATTCAAATGGCTAGTATATTACTTATATTTGACAGAAATCATACATAGGTGAAAGGATTCATTAATTTGAAATCCTATCTAACTAGCAAAATTTATCTAATTTAATAAATAATTTTTTTTACCCATTTTAGCCATTAATGTAAAAAAATATACCATAATAAGAAAAGAGCTAGCAAAATGTTTTTATTCATCTCCAATACCAACTTTCTCTTTATTCATCTCCAATACCAACTTTCTCTCTTTTCATATGTCACTTCTCCTCCTTGCCAATTGGTACTCTTTTCTCTCTCTCTCTTTCTTTTTTTTCTTTCTTTCTTTCTCGTAGTCTTCTCTCTCTCTTTCTTTTTCAAAACCACCATTTTCTTTGTTTCTTGTTATCCATTATTCATTTAACAAATGTTCTTTTCACCAAAAACACATTTTCATAAACGTTTTCATCGCTTCCTTTATCTCTTGCACTTCCACATATTTATTCAAATATTCTTTTTTGTTCATCAAGAAACTGTCAGGTCTTTCTTTTTTCTATTGTTATTTTTCTTAGTTTTTTTCTCATTTCTCACAAGGATCTCTGTATTATATATTTTGCTTCTTCTTAGCTTGTTTTTCATTCTCTATTTCGGACTGTATGTGTCTCCTAATAAGATCAGATTCAACTGGTTGAATATGTTATTAATTATCAGTTATCAATCTTTATTCTAATTAATTATGATTTATTAATTGGTTATTCTAAACCTATAATAATCATTATGAGTAAATATAGGTGTTTAAATAAAAAAGTTTCTATAAATATAACTTAGATTTATATGAAAGATGATATATCTTATTATATTGTCTATTTTATAATCTATCATCTATCTTAGTATTTTTTTACTCACGTACTTCATCACATCGTATTCTACATCACAACCTATTTTTCACCTTTTCTCAACTCGGTATATTCGAATCATCATGTTGGATGCATTATTCAAGCCGAAATTCTATTCAACGTGGTAATCACGCTTGTCTGCTTATTTTCTTAAATTTTTTTTTTCTCTTACTCGTTTTGGAAATTTTTTTCTTAAAATAATAATAATGGAATTAAAATTGGAAACAGCAAATCACGGTTGAAGTTAATAAATACGAGGTTAGAGACAATAGGGAAGAAAAGGAGAGCTGTGCAAAAATTTCTCAAGAAAGACATCGTCGAACTTCTTAGGAATGCGCTTGATTACAATGCATATGGAAGGGCAATTTTCCTTCATGCTTCATTACAGTGCTCACTGTCATTTAACTCCATGCGGACTATAGTCCATTTCAATTGACGATAAGAGAACGAATAACCTGTGTGATTGTAAAAGGAAAATTAGAATAGTATCCGAATATATATATATATATATATATATATATATATATATATATATATATA
>Ga0099824_1000041_pt1 | contig 77669 bp, 38 predicted proteins | sample SiratrowhiteBW_FD_76837 | JGI IMG/M metagenome (GOLD analysis project Ga0099824, IMG submission 76837) | Root nodule microbial communities of legume samples collected from California, USA - Siratro white BW | ecosystem: Host-associated > Plants > Roots > Nodule | place: USA: California... | reverse complement strand
TTGTTTCAAAGACGAGTAAATGGTCGATTTGAGAACCATGCATAATTGAGCATCAATTTTCAACCAACGAGAAACCTCATTCTCAGGAACATTAGCAACAGACGTTGTAAGATGATTAACGTAACCTTGACTCTTAAGCCATAACCTAATATCCGAAGCCCAAGTATCATAATTTTTACCATCTAATTTGTCAATTGATAAATGAACATTGACATAATTAGTATAGTGCTCTGGTATAGGAAAAGTAGAGGAGGCGTTGGTAGTTGCGGAAGAATCCATGGAGGAGAGAGAGAAAACGCAAAAAATCAAACATGCTCCGATCAAAATAATAAGGACAGATCCAGAATGCTTGCAGGACGACGATCACAACGGCGGTAATCGCCGCCGGAAAAGTCGCTGGATGCTCCACCATGCGCGGCGGCAGCGGTGACAGTGATCGGAATTAAAACGGCCACTGTAGGCGCGTCGGTGCTTCGATTGACGCGATTCTAAAGGCACAGTAATCGCCTGGATGAGGCGCTTCTGATGGTGGTGTCGCCGACCCAATCGTCGGCGGCGGTGGCGGCGACGGCAAATGTTACGGCAGCGGCAATGGAGGCACTTGAATGAGACGATAAACAGTGGGTTCACCGAAAAAATTTAACCATAACCCTAAGCTCTAGATACCATATTAAAATAGAAAAATAGGTATAGGATTAATTCCCTTGTGTGTAAATACACATAAAAGAATGTTTATTTATAGATGATAAAAATAACAGAAATAGTAACAAAATAACAGAAAATATGTACTAAGCCCGTTATATTTAACACATATTATATCTAATGTGTTTCACATATTTAAAATGAAATAACTATTTTCTATGTCTGACTAATTCTCTCACCTCATTTAAGTATATTTTTGGGTAATCATTATCGCTTATTATCTTTTGTTTTTGTCGTAAGAAAATTCAACTTGATCCCCAGATGTTTTTACATAAAAATAGAGATGACCTTATAAAATTGATGTGTTTTTTTTTTTTCTTACTTTTTGAGTTTTGTGCTCTTTTCATAATATATAGAGAATCTCACTACTAAGATCTTTTTCATCACATTCATTGATAAATTCTTTTATTTAGATCTAAATTTTATTTTTCTTGTTTCCTACACTTCTAGTAAGAACCAAACATATCTATCTCTTATTTTCATTTTCTTTCTTTTCCTACTACATTTTCACTAACCAAGACACCCTTAAAAATATTCCACACAAGAGAATACACCATAATAATATCTAATCACACTTCCACAATAATTCATAACCAAACACCGTCGATTAAAAACACATTTATCACCATTATTAATGCTACATCCCTACAATCGAAGAGATCTATCGAATTAATTGACCAAATTGAAGAACAAGCCACATCCCCTAAAACTTTTGAATTCGATTCCCATGCTTAATCAACAACATGCATTACATCTATACCTTTTTGCAAGAAGAATTCTTGCACAAATCAAGCATTATGGTGGAATAAAAAAAAGTGAATTCGTAAATAAACTTTTAACTTCCATAATGTACTTTCTTGGAAGTATCTAATTAAAATTGTTCTTTCCATAGTATATTCTAAAACGATTTCTGGTCACCGTTAGCAACAAAAATGGCTCATACAACCACAAATAAATAACCAAAGTTTAAAAAATCACCTTAACCCTCACTAGATGCCATGTAAGTAGAACTCTGAACAACTATACAACCACAAATAAATAACCAAAGTTTAAAAAATAAATAATTAGTAACCAGATGGCCATTTAAAAACTGCATTTTATTTTGAATCTTGACCATTCAATATTGTAATCTATATTTGTAATTTTCATTTCTTACAATAAGAATTCCCCATTGTTACTTTTCTAAGAAAATAAAACATTAAACCACAGGCCGAACAAAAAATAGTATGGAAATTTTCCCTACAAAAGGTTGGTACTCAATTTTGAAGCCAAAAAAAGAAAACAAAACATGTTTGACTTGAAGGATGGTACGGCAGTAAGTTCTTAGAGTAACATCATGTTAGGTTCTGTACGAACAGGTGAGTCTCAGACATTCTTGGTTCTGTACAAGTCAAGAGAAATGTAACGTTAAAGAGACCCCCAAGGACTACAAAAATTTCAGAGCACATAGATCAGTCCAGTACACTGAATTATATATTCTGTTGATGCGCCACAATAAAATCATATAACACCGTTCATCAATTTACAGGGATCATGAGAAGATAACAAAGCTAATCTAACTATTACATGGCTGGTGTTTGGCAGATGGACAAACGACTCTACCTGCTCACTAGAGTCCAGGATGTCATCGGGAGCAACATTTACAACATACAACTGGAGACAGTTGAAGAAATTTATGCAGACTTAATGAGTGACAACTAATATAGCCTCCTAATTTCTGATTCATCAGCAGCAACTTCTCACTCATTCTTACAGCCAAGGCATCCACATCTGCATACATGAAACAGCAAACAGGATACAGTAGTGTTTTTATAGAGGATTGACATTCTGCATGATCAAATAAATAGTTTATAAAAACCCTTTTTATTTGGTAAGGAGCAGGTTGCCAGAAAATTTAGACACTCCTAATCTGAAAAAAGATAATAGAACTTGAAGAAAAAAAAAAAAAAAACAGAAGTGCAAAGAAAATAATTGGAGAATGAATCACGTGACTTTTAGCCCTATGACAAAGGGTACAAGGAAACTAAGAAAACATGAGAGGAAATTATTCAAAGTTATCTTATAGCAAATAATAGACATAAAAATTTGGTTAAGTGAATCACAAGGTATGGCATGATCCATGTATAGTCAACTTCACCAAATGAGATAAGGCAATTATTGTTGTTGTTGAACAATTTCCATTAAGTGAAATTTTCTTCATAAAACAAAAATGTAAAATTCCTAATGCATTCGTGATTGGATGCAGTTCACTGATTTAAAGAAGTCCAAAAGTCTGAATGAAGATATTACATACCTGCAAGGAGTTAACCATTAACGCTCCATGGACAAATTAACACCTACTGTTTGTGGGGTGACTCGACGATAAATCACCCCCCAAAAAAGAGATCTGAAACTGATTCTTAGAAAAATGGAAAACCAACCGAGTGATCAGAAGGAAACGATCACCAAACGCTAACAAATGCTGACAACCACCTTGTCAAGCTAAGCAAATCTACGCCTTCTTCGTGTACAATTCCAGTCAGCATACTATCTGATCCATTTCATAGTTAGCCACAAATATATCCCTTTCCACAACGTGAAACTCACATCATAACAACATAAGCCATTCATACAACCCGGGCCCATGTTCCACCACACATTGGACAGCCATGTACCCAGCGGCTGATCCACCACACTTCCCGATCATTTGGACTAAGAGAAGGAGATGCATCTGGTGAAGCAAAAGCAGAGGTCTGCCGCTGACATCTCACACACTGCACCACATAAGTAAATAAAATCACAAATAGAAGATGAAGAGAAGATGAAAGACCAGGTAGAAGAATACACACAAGTGTCTTTTACCAATTTAAAAGCATAATCAAATAATAATTTCATTAATTCATTTACAACATTATGATTGACTAGGACAAAAGTCTGGTTCTATACTGACACTGTACCCATCAATACATACATCAGTTGGCACATCAATGTTTTCCAACCAATCTATACAGAGAGGAACCACATTAAAGACATAGTCAAAAAGTTAAGAGACTTGATAGGTTTTAATTACCATGTTATAAATGCAAAACACCCATCAGGTTTGCTGATAAGTAATGTGTTAGAGATTCTGACCGACCACCTTTAATGAGATTTCCTCTTTTAATCACATGTTTTCATTCAGGAAACTCAAACCTAAGACCTTGCTCAAAAAATCTATCGAAGACTGATTGTCACTTTGACAAAGAAAGTCGCGTCCAAAAGATATATACTAGCTTTTTCATTGAAGGGAAATGTTAGAGAAATGATTTGATTACATTAAAAAGGAAGATAGGATATAATTCAATAGGGAAATATCTTACCAAATATTTCCCATTACTAGATATTGACTTTGTTTTTATTATTGTATCACTTTTTCATTATAAACAAGAATACTCATGCGTGTACCCAACAAATGGATTCATTATACTCGTTCTCAATTTCTCTTCTCAACATGGTACTAGAGCAGTACCATCCTCCATTGAAATGTTGTCATTAATCCTTTCAACAAAACCTAAAGTTTGTTTTAATTAGACCAACAACTAGTGGTTAAGACACTTGATATTTATTAACTATTACACTCGTGATAGAGATATCAGACATTCTCTTGGACCAAATACAATATCAGATATGCAGTTTTCACAAGGTAACAGTCTCATAAGTTCAGTAACCAAATAATATACAGAAGAAAGTTGTTTTAGTTTTCTGTTAATGATAGAGCTGAGCTTAAACATTATCCACATTTTATCTAGTGTTTCCTAGATCATAGGGATAAGTTAAGGAAGTAGAAATCAGCCCGAATTTGGTTTCTGCCTTCTGGACAATTGATTAATAAACTTGTTAATTGTTAGCAAAACTTTCTAAGAAAGTGGTACAGAACTACAGATATAAATGTCTATTCCCCCAAACCCTAGATTAAATGTTCGGTAAAGTTCATAGACTAAAGCCTGATGACAGGGATTCCATCTGTTCAGTCTATATCCATCTCAAACTGGTTTTTTACTAATAAGCACTTGTGTTAACCTATAAGAACATGTTACATATCCATCTAAAACTAAAGCGAAGTATATCTACATCTCTTTCATGATATCATATGCAAGCTGGGAATGATAGATATTCATTCAGCAGGTTGAGGGGGAGTGTTTGTATGATATCAAATATACTAACAGAAGCTTCTTGCTAGTAAGATATTAAATGTACTACAAGAAGTTGTTAGAAGCTGTTAGAAGATTCTAGAAATCTTTTGGTAATAATTACTTTAGCGATAGAGTTCTCGATATATAGAGGCTAGGGTTAGAGTTGTCTATACATAGAGGTTGATGTACTGCTTCAATCAATTCAATTGAATAAAAATCTTCTATCATTCAAATTATCCCTTTCAAGTAGTTTTTGTCCAAAGAAATCATCAGTGTGTTTGTTGGATCAAATGATCAACTTGGAAATGTATTAACTAAAAACCTTAAGAGGACCTTGAATTGAATTTATTTGTTCCAAGCTTGGCACATACAATTTGCATGCTCCAACTTGAGGGGGAAAGTGTTAGAATAACTCATGTTAAATAGAATTTATCGAAAAGTTTTTGTGTTTTGTGCTATACCTAGTTTCTAGATAGGACTTTTCCTATTCTCTTTTCTTCCCTCTCATAAATTGTATCTAAAATCTCTAAAGCTATTATAAATATGAGGATCCTAAAAAAGGGAAATTCATTCTCTATTCTTTTGTATTTTTCTCAAGTCTAGTGACTAAAATTCTAATGAAAATTACAAAATTTTGTGGGTTTCACATCTCATTTAATTAGTTCCACACATTGTTTCACAAATTTTAACCAATAGTGAGGAGTGTGTTGCTAGGGCTTTTTCTGTCCCTAGTCTATCCATTCAAAGTGTTATGAACCAAAGAAGCAAAATATTTACATTTGTGTTGGAGAGATACAAGAATATTTTCAATAGAATTTAGAGAATGAAAAATCATTTTATTCTTGCATAAGCATAAAGGCTTTCTGCATATCATCCATAGTTTTGGAGTTGATAGATAGACTTAGAGGAGACCATTCCCTAGGATTATGATATGCATTGCAACTTCCTTGGCATTAACACGCATGAACATTAAATGTATTTTAGCATGGGATGACACACTTCTAAGAATAATGAATGCTCAATCTTTTAATTCAAATAACAAAAATTAATGCAATAATCTTTTGAATTCCTTAATTGATCTAGGTTTTGGAAGAAGTTTCATTGGGCCTGCATAAAACAAAAACCACCCAAATAACCAGCATTTCTAAGTTATGTAACCTTTACAAGCATATATATAGAGAAACCATATAAACAAATGAACAAGATTTCTTTTCCAACCTTGTACCAGACCCCTTCAAGGCCAGTCTTCCATGTTGCAGTAACAACATCCCTTCGCGATCCCATTATTCCAAGATAACCTCCCAAGCCCACAGAAGTATTCAAGCCAAAAGCTGCATCTCTTTCAGACATCCTGCGTTTCCTAGGCCATAAACGATGAGTTCCGTAGTAGACATCACAATGCTCCAATGAGCTGAAATCAAGTGGTTCAGAATTAACTAGTTTAGGTGCATCATTTGCACAATCTACATCCTCCTGATCAGACCAAGGTCCACCAAACATATTCCGTCGGTGCCACTCTTCTGCTGGAGGGTGGAGTTCTAGTTCGCGCAGAAGAAGACCGGCAGCATCTGCACCTCTAGGACGGGGCATATTCTGCAAATTACATTTTTTTTTTTTTTTTGCAGGGAGCATCCACAGAAAGGTTACACATGCAAAAGAAATAAAAGAATATCAAGACATCAAAGATTAACTCCCGATAATCAACATTACCTACATACTCTAAAAAACTGAGCTTTATCACTAAATCAGTTATGAAATTTCACTGTTTACAGGATTCCTCATGTAAAAAAAGGTAGTCATGCAACAATAAAGCCCAACTTAATTATTAACTTTTATGCCATCAAAGAAATTCATTTAGTAGCATAAAAAGAATGAGGTTATTTCATGAAATATCAAGTATAACTAGCTTACGTCGTCTAAGAAATAAGAAATTTAAAAGAAACAGAAAACCATTATGTTACCTGCACATGAGGACCGAGGGATGCTTCCACAACCTCTGGCAGTACAGTATAGTTTCCATCAATATAATGCAGCCGAACCTGAATGTTATTGCTCCCCACTTGAGAGACTGGCAATGGGTGTTGCAGCCCAGCTGTTCTGCGGCATAGATCCATAAGCATCATAAAAAGCACCTTGACCTGCATGGTACATGCATCAGAAAAGTAAAATAACAGCCTATTACTTATCTGCATAGGAAAAAATTGAATTTTCAAAACTATGAACATACATTGTGTAAGATACAAATTACACACAAAAAAGAGTCTTCATATAAGGTGAAATTTTTATTAATTTATACCTCTTCAAAGGTATATCCCTGGCCAGCATTCCCACTACCCAATCTTGAACGACCAGAAGGTACTTCTTCAGCTCCTTTTGCCCCAGCTCGACCAGTTTGACCATCATCAGACTTCACCACTGCTGAAACTGGTTTTGCAATCTCCTCCACCTTGCCAGGGGCAGGAGTATTAGATTGAGGCTTTTGCGTATTTGCATCAGAAGTTCTATTTGCAAGCCCCATATAGCGAGGAAGTTGTGTTCGACGAAAGAAAAAGCAGAAGAGCAGAAGTTGGCATAGCCTGTGAAGGAAATGACAATCCCCAATAAGTCTAACCGCTGGTGTTCCAGGAAATGTTCCTGTATTGATGCTAATAGGCATAAATGTTGAAGGGCCACTGATGGGATTGGGAGTTGGATTGGACCCTCCATCAGTTGTGTTGCTAATCTTGGCAATAGCCCCTTGCACCCAGGTTTGCAACTGAGCACTTCCCATAGAGCTGCTGGTCCCATTTTGACCTCCTGAAAATATTTTATTTATTTCAGTTAGATACATAAATTGCAAAATAAACAACAATGATCAAACTAGTAGAAACTTTTTAAAGCATGTCAGGGTAGTATAGCTGACCATATTCTATAACCATTTGAAGAGAAGCACATAACCTGTGCCTCCTGTTAAATATATGAAAAATATCCAATTAAATCAGACTAATAATTTAGAGTACCTAGGATTAATTCGTAAATATTTCTAAATATTCAATAATTTGTTTCTTTAGTGGATTTCATTTACGAATATAGAATCTAGAATGAGTATATGAATTAGAGTTTATGTCCTTTTTTATCAACTTAGATTAAATTAATACACTGGCAAATAGTTTAAAGCTCTCATTTTCCTCCCTCAATATCAAAAAGCCCCATAATTGCAACACTTGTAAAGTAGATCCGTAATTACGCCACATTGAACTAAATTAAAATATATAAGTACGGATCTATACATTTTTTCCAATTAATTGAAAAGCAGTAAGAATAGGTTACTCCAAATGCATCACAGCATTCTTGGCATGCCAAAATACCAGAGGTTGAGCAACAACAACCAAAAGGGTTGCCTAAAAATTCTTTTTTCCCTCTCCATTGAAAGAGGTTACTCAACACACATTAGTGTAACAAGATATCTATATAGAGACACATTAATTAATAAAACAAACTAAATAAAAGAAAATTTTATCATAAGAACGTTCAAATTAATATATTGACCCTTGTATGTTTTTGAGAATTTTTAAACAGTCCTCATAGTTTTGTCGGAAATAGGAGCATTCAATGATTAAGAAGTAGCTTAGCTACTGTGTATTGATAAGGTATAGGAAATAATGATATTTTAATTGTTCTAAATAGTAGTTATTTAGTATCCATGAAATTGTTATTATGATATATAGATAACCAGCCGGGTGGTATGCTCGCTCAAAAACAAATTCAGAAAATAAAATATTCGTTTCTATCTTCAAAGTTAAGAAAACTATAGTCCCTACATTTTAAAAAATTTATCATTCAGAAGATGGGCTGAACATTAAGAATAATGAACCTACGGGAGTGCATTCACAGTTTTTAAATTATGAGGACCAATTTTAAAACTCATAAATACAAATGAATCTGCAGATCAATTTAAACACCAAAAATTCTTATTTGATAAGTGCACACTGACCCTGAGTTGTTGCAGGCGTTGCTGAACTTTGGGTAGGACTAGCAACCATATTTCGGTTGCTCCCAGTGCCTGCAGTCACCGCATGACTTGCCAATGTGCGACAGAAACTTGCGTAACGTCTCAATCGGGTAATAAAATGTGAAGCTAAATCTAGAACTGAATCCACATAAGCCTGCAAAGAATTGAAACAAATAAGAAAAAGGGATTTATAGAAAAAAAAACACAATAAAATGTATAAAAACTAGTGGATTACACGCCTGGATGTCCACATTTTTTTATGAAAAAATAAAAAATAATGAATACAACTAAATATTTTGATATAACTATTATTGCAATGAAAAATAATTACTCGAATACAAAAGTAAAGTTGTAATATAATATGTATACAAAAAGATAGTAATAAAAATAATTTACTTTTTACTAATTGTCATAATTATACCATAAAAAGACTTTCAAATCTTTCATCATGACTCCTCATTATGGGTAACTTCTTGTAGACCATCGAAACTAAAACGTAGGTTAACGGATATAACGATAAGAAGGGTAAAAGAGGTAAAAGAAATATGTACATGAAAAAAACAGTTACAAAAACTAATCTCCATTAATTGTTATAGTTATCAAAGAATAACATATGAAAGAAGAGCAAGACTAAGAAAAATCCTATACTGACACATTCAAATAGGTTGGCAAGCATCTCTACAAGATGCACAATTATATGCAAGCATCTGTGCTCGTGTGTGACAAAATAGTCCTCAACCATCACAAGAGAAACTAATAGCACGCGATAGCTTCTCATAGCTGCAATGGAACTGACACAGTAAACATTTTGTGGACTATTGCAGAAATCAAACAATTTGCACCATTGCAGAAGACAATTAAATCCCCGTTTAGCCACTCTTCTTTATTACTCATCAGAATTTTGGGGTAACAAAAATTTTCATAACTTTTCCCACATCAGAATGAAGACAAAATTCAAGCGCCCTTAATTCTTCAAAGAGTGATGTACACAGTTAGTGCTTTCTCCCTTCCATGCACTTTCCAGCAAAGCCCCTGCTTTGCCAACAGCCAAACACATTTTTCTAGCATAACATAACCTATGTTGAGTCTGCTCCTTCTAGGCTCTATGTTAATAGTTCATACTCCCAGGTAGTTCCGCCCCTTTTTGCTGCTGCTCCTTCAATGATTTCATTTGATGGTCCAACCATAAAAGTTTATTGTGTAGACGAGAACATAGAAGAGGACCATGTCACTGATGGGGAGGATCCTGTAATGCAGGGTCATAACAAATGACGTGTGGCAGCATGAGAGGGAAAAAGGGAGATATAAGAATCAGAGGAGAAGGGCAAGAATATGGGAGAGGGTGAATGAGGGAGAGCCCGCAATGTATATAGGGAATTGTTGGATGGTTGCTACCACAGGGCAGAGTTTTCTTTGAATTTTCCGTTCTCATTTATGTTTATTTACTACATTTCTGAACTGCAAACAAGGCTAGTTCCTAGAATTTCCCTCTCAATACTACAGTACATTTCAGTTCCTATCACCATCCTCTTTGTTTGCAGTGAGATACATCCTCTTTTCTGGTAGTCTGGCTCTTTTTGCTGCTGACAATCAATTCCAACCCCTCTTTGGTACTACCATGGCATCATCTCAATCACAGTTAACCCAACAGAGCACCTCCTCAATCACAGCCTCCATTTCAGTCAGTTCTCATGATTATTGACTAGTTAACTGTGCCACATATTGATGGCGATTGTACGTCAAGACTATGATTTTTTTATTACCAATGATGACATGCCTTGTAATTTTTTGGTATCATTTTTGGTTTATAAGCATTCATATTTGTGTTGTGCAAAATGTATATCCTGCTAGCATCTTCAAGGTTGGCCATTCAGGACCACGGTCAAGGATTGACAAGTCTAGCAAAGACCAAGCATAGCAAAATGATGTGTGCAAAAACACTAGAAGAGAATCACAACGAAATTATATATTATATATTCAGATGAAGCAAATTACGTAAGCAAGTTCCAAGTTGTAACTAAAGCATACCTGAATACTAGGAATGAGTGCAGGTTCAACAGCCATTGTTTCAGGGTCAATGCTAGATAATGTTTCACCTGATGCTTGCCACGGCTCAGGAACTAAAGCTGACGAGTTTATCAAAGCGGACTCAATTCCTTTCCCAAGCATATCCAATAACAACCTAGCTTGCATATCCAGAACCATCGCCCTCACCTCTTGGGCATTTGACCCTTCCAATAGCCTACACTTTATCCTGTCTAGACTCTGCAATCGTTTAGGACCAAGTTCATTTAGCCAAAAAAAATATCAGTAACACCGATACTATCACATGGCAGTCAAAAAGTACAACAATAAAGAGAAGGAAGTAAAAGAATTGTTGAGATTATAATAAAAATAATAATAATAATAATACAAAATCCCATTTTATGTTGTATCTCAGAAAGATTCCACCCACAGTTAATATGGAACAATTTCTCTCTCACTACAGTTAACTGGAAAAGAATGAAACCACTCTGAAGCTAAAAATGAGAAATTCAAAGAGGAAATTGAAGTAAACTATAAAAACCAATGTCAAAAACGTTGAAAAGGAAATGGTTCAACGGTAACATACAGGACCATACTGTTGCCTGTGCTGAATAGAAGGGAGAGAATGGAAATCCGCATCCAAAACTGCAATAACGCTGTTAAGTGAAACTGAAACCAGGTAAAAAAATGGGTCACTTGCTAACCCGAGTATATATATATGAAACAGTAAACTATATTCTCCTTTCTCTGGCATAAATTTAAACAGAAAAATAGCAAAAGGCCTTGACGAAAGAGCTGCCTTACCAATACCATCCTCAGCAGCACTCTGGGTGCAGCCCACAGCATCCCACCAATCAACTCCAACTAAAAGGCTCCACCAAAACCTGTTTTCGTAACAGATATTAGCATTAGGCAATCAAGTAAAACATTGACGAAAAAAATCACAACTTCCACAACCAGACACGGTAGACAAATAATTGAAGTAGCTGCAAATTTATAGGAATATTAAGAAACACTTAATATATCATATCTAGAAGGGATTAAGGAAATCACCTTTCAGCAATTGCACGTTCCCAAGTTGATGAATTGGCTTTTACTTGACTAATGGGAATAGAAGGAGGGAGAACTCGAATTATTCTTAATATTGTACAACTTTTGCTAGAGTCATGCCAAACAGAAGCTGAACAACAGCTTGTTGAAGAAAAAGCAGGAGCAGCAATTGCAGAGCCAACATTAATCTGATAGTTGTCTACAGGAGTAAAACTTGGACCAGAAAAGACATGGACACCACCTCGAAGGAAAGCAATAGCAATTTCACCACCATGAGCAGAGTAAACAACCCGGGCAAGCGTCCTGACATCACTTGGAAGATCAAACGGATCAAAATTGACCCTTTTCGATTTGTCAGAAACAGACTCAGATGCCTTTTGCACATCAGAAGTCATTCCAATTGCAGGGGATTGATGGTTCTTGAAATCATTTGTTGGAGTTATGCTCAGGTCCACTTTGGACTGCCAAACAGTTTGCATAGGTGATTGACCACCTATGCTGGAAGTAGGATTTCCAAATATAGGATGGAGAACAACATGTTGTAAAGATGATTCCCAACGTTGCACTCTCCACCCTGTAATTGATGGACCCTCATCTGGATCATAAGGGGACATGTATTGCCCTGTACATGTAAAATCAGCTATACATCAATTTTAGTTCAATTATCTGAGCAGCACATAAAACCTATAGTGTAAAATCCTGACAAACTTTTAAATCACAGCCAGTATTGTCACACCATAGAGGACCAAGAACGGTAAGACGGGTACAGGGTGCTTCTATTTTAGCATATCTAAGCTAACGTTGCCCAAGGATGAACAGTGAAACGTTGGAAGACTGTTAGAAGAAGAATGGAACTTGATAATGCTTTATCCAGTCCATTATCATTTATATAACATTTTTTCTTCTAAATTGGGGATGCTTATTTTATTTCACAACAGATTAAGTACATTTTAAATGACAAAATATGACTTTAACCACAATAAAAGAATACTTAAATGCGTTTCACTTACAAATCCCACATTCTAAAAGCAGATTCGGTCAAACAACTGTAACCTTTAAAATGCAGATTAAAGATTTGCACTTGAGAGTTGAAACAAAGACTGCAATATTATTGGAAGGAAATCTTAAACCAAAAGCATACAACAGCAATATAAGGGATTGAAATATTATCACTGTATACATTCATATTAGAATCAGCTTCATACCCTCAACTATCACAACAGCTATCACTGAACCGGCACGAGTTGGATCAAAGGCTACTGCTGTAACACCAGAACCCCAAGTAGTAGTTGCTGCAGATTGAGCAGCAGCCTCAGGACTCACATATGCTGAAAAATTCGAAACTGGTGAGCAATAGAGAGGTACAGCGTCAAGAAGGTTTTGATCTGTCTGTTTTTTCCCTTGCTTAGCTTCAGATAATAGATAATCTTGCCAGCTAAATAAATATGCAGCTAAAGGTGCAAAACCAGCCAAGTTGGGTGGGCTAAGAGGTGGGACAGCACAAGTGGTACTTGTCTTTGGAGCTAACTGGAAACCATTTCCAGGCCCAGGTGTGACCTCCCAAACTACAATGGTGGACGGATTAACAATTGGTACACCTGCTACATGCATGGAACCACTGTCTGTAATGATAGCATCACCAGCCATAATGCCACTGGGCCCACAACCCAAAAGTCCTTTACTAGTGCAAAACCACTTTGGTGTCATGCCATTCTTACTAGGAGGCCACTGGGACCAGTGAAGTTGAACTGAGCCCGATGAGAACACTGAACAAACACACAGAAAATTGGGCCATCTAGCTGGGGAAAAAACAATAGGACACATCAGTTGCACAAGCATAGGACTATTTAATAAATATCTCACAATAATTTAAAACAACATATAAAATGAATGAGCAACAAATATGGAAGACTTGCTCACAATCCTTTTTTCCATGCCAAAACGCAGCATATGGAAATTGATCTCTTCTTTGTTCGTAAGAAAGTTCTATCTAGATATCTCTTTGACAAGCATGCCTCTGCATAAGTTCAATGGGCAGATATTTTTACCAAGCTTCACTCACCTATTAGAGTGAATTACTTCAGTCATGATTAGTTAGTTAGGCCAGTACAGCTGTCACTAAGACAACTGCTTCTGTGAGCTCTATATAAGAGCCTCTTGTAACAGTTTGTAACAACTTCTCATGACAACAGATTCTCTTCTCTCTCTCTCTCACAATGTCACATTTCAATTCTATCACTAAGCAAGGAAAACTTATTGGCAAAAAGTCAAACAATATGAAAGCACTACTTCTAGATATATATTACCACTAGCAACTAACAAAATTGTTCTGGAACAAAAAACAAATGAAAAACCAAAAAATCATTCAAAGCCAATTGAGCCTGTTTCTCAATTGGAAACGGCCTGAATTTTGTGGCTTGGGCATGATGTCAACGGTTCAACCATCCAACAGAGCAACTATACCCCTACTCATGTGCTTAGCTTTCCAATGCATCCAAGAGAAGAAAGTTAAACGGAACACAATGTAAATAGAATAATTGACCTGAAGTTTGAGATTGCTGCGAAAGAAACTTTTCCTCAAATGTCGACTTTGAATTGGCTGGAGCACTTGATTTGGATGATAGCCATCTATACTATTAATTCAAAAAGTAATTGATTCAGATTGAAAATAAAGTAACCAATAATACATTAAACAGACTTAATTCTAACAGTCTGACAAACAATGCCTGAGTTCTTTTTTGCAAAAAAAAAAGGATCCATCTTAGAATTTGAAACTATGGTCTATCTTACAAACAAATGATAAGAGATACAAATACTGAACTAATTGCTCCGAGGGTCAATAATTGAAAAACCATTTTTGAAAACAACCAAACCAGAAAGAGAGACACAGAGAATCCCTATCCCTTAAATAACTACATTTGAGGACAAAATTAGAGAAATAAAATGTTAACTAGACTTTATCAAAAGAACTGTACATAGAATTTGAACATAGCAGTAGAAGACTATCTAACATTATACCGGAGACACCCCTGATAACCACTTTGTTACAACTGCAATATCTTGCCGCCACTCATGCTCACGTTGCCAACAGCTAGTATCATGGACAAGATTAGTGGGCCCCTGAATGGACAAACAATGTGAGTAAATATCCAACACAAGCAAATAAGCGAAAATAGAGAAACCATTAATGGGCAGAGGTGGGCAAATGATCAATTAAATATAATAAATTAAAAGATATGCTAAAACAAGACTAAATGTCTCCAAAGTGAGAAAGTGGGTAAATAAAGAAAGTAAAAGTGTATCCACAATTGATTATAACTGAAGTACCTTGTAAAACTTACCCACTCCAAATCAAGGGTGGATGCACCCAAACTTTCTTACTTAAGAGACAAATACTCAAGAATGTGTGATAGGCACATGAATTGAGAAGCCCTAGGACCGATATAGATAAAACTCACTTACTTGAGAAGGTTGAGTCCAAATAGTTACCCTCCCGTGGAAATTTGCAATCAGCAATGCACGGGGACAAGAGGTTGGGGACCATTCGATGAACTGGACAGAATCACGAGGAGAATCTGCAGAAGTTATAAATACAATAAATTAGAATTCCAAAAGAATAAAAACAAAAAAGATCACATTAAGGAATAGTGTTGTGCCCTTGTTTAATCTAGTCTAGGGTGTGCTTATAAAGGACACAAAAAAGATTATCCCCTATTCAGGAATCAACGAAGCCTTCAACTTGAAACTAGATTTGGAGAGAGACTGAAAACAAAGGGTTTTCACTAAGACGGGATGCATGTGTTGCAATTTTGGCACAGACAAGGAATATGACAAGGAAATAGAAAATAGATGTCATACCACAAGTTCTAAGTTTAAATATATGGGATTGATACTACAAAATAATGGAGAAATTAATGGAAATGTCACATAATATACAAATATAGTGGCTAAGCATACATATATCTAATCCAATCTCGCATGTGCTTGCCAGGGATGCAAAAAAGATTATTAGTGACAAAACAGGTCACAGAAGATGATATTACTTTTGTACCACGTTGAGAAGAGAAAAACTAAAAAGGAATATAATGAATTATGTGTGCTGGGTACTCACAAGTAATCTAACTGATAATGAAGAAGAGATACAATTATAAGGAACAAAATCAATATCTAATAAGAGATATTGGGTATGATATTTTTCCCATCAAATCATATTATATCTCTCTATTTCATGTGTGGAATAATGATTGTCTTTTGTTGTATATCTGTTTATAAAGTTGTTTCTATTGTACCTAGTATATGTCATAGGCAATAGCCTTTATTCTGATTTATCAGAGTTGCATTTCAAATTACTCAAATATATATATACACACATACACACACACACGTATATATATATATATATATATATATATATATATATAAAGATCGGTGAGTTGTGAGGACACACTGATTTTCAAATCCAAAATCTTCTTCTCTAGACCATCAAATCCCACACTCCATTATTTTCCTAAATAAACGGCTATCCCACATTCCCCCTCTGGTCTTTGGGTGTAGATGATTTGTTCATGATGTTTCCCACGCTTGGATAAGTTATATGCTATAGCTATTAAATATGTTTTCTTAGGATACTCTCACCTTCAAAAAGGCTATAAATGTTACTCTCCAAAGTCAAGAAGGTCTTTCATGTTTGTTAATGTCGCCTTTTTTTGAAGAGCCTCCTTTCTTCTTTTCCTCCACACAAGAAGTTGTCTCCCTACAGAAGGTGTTACTGCTTCATTCTTTCCAATTTGTGTACGTACTACAGAAGAAAATCAATCTATTCTCCTACAAGTAGTCCTCCTGCAGTTGTTCCATCCCCTCCCCAAGTATAGTTCAACAATAGATACAAAGAAATGATCCTACACTTGACAAAATAAAGAAATAGAGAACATATATTTTGAGAGCTTGAAAAGGTCTCCCTTAGGTGGTTATATTTATATACATCAGATCTGTGACACAATAATGAGAATGGAAAAAGTAAAGACAAGTAGTCCTAGGTACAGATAGGTACTAAAAAATAGCTTTTTGAATAAAACTTACTAGGCCTACTCTGAAGCTATCTTCTTAGCCTACTTTGAACCTATTCTAACACCTAGATAATCTTCTTACTCATGTCCTTCACCATTAGACAACCTTATTGTGAAGCCTAATAATGACAATGTTGGCTAGTTCATTGCCCTTAGGAAAGGTATTCGATCTACTCAAAACCCTCACCCTATGATGTCACCCAGTTTGCAATTTTTAGGGAAAAACGTATAACTATGTTTTCACGTATCTCAACCCACAGTGCTCCGATTGCAACAAAACCACAACGAGAGGAAAGATGACACTCTAAATCGCAATTTAGACATATAAATCACATAAAAAAGATTAGTAAAACATGAAATATGAGAATAAGAAAATTTGGGCAGATTCTAGAAAACTAGCAATGGTGAAGAGATAAACAAGGGTTAGATCGGAATAAAAAAAAGGATGCACAAACAATATGACGTTTGATAAGCCCTTAAGATCGCCATAAGAATTTTCAATGAAATTCTTGATAAGATTAATTGATTCAACGAAAAACCCTAAATGAAGATTTCTCACGTCTCAGAATAATAACATCCAAAATCTGACTTTTCATTAATCTCCAAATGATTTATAGAAATTAGGTCAAAAGTACTAAAATGCGTATAAAAGATAAATAAATTGTCAACATCACAAGCATAGATAAAATTACTTTGTGGTTAATTGAGACCAAAAGAAACACAAGGTCTTGGTCTCAAAACCAGCCACCAACATTTTATTATAACTATTATTATTTTATTTTTATAAATGTCTAAGTCACTATTGGCCTTCAATGATTAGTACAGTTTGAATTATCTTGGTCTCTAGATCCTTCTCATTAGGTGCAGCTTCAAAGATTGTTGCCACCACTTGTTGTAAAGACTCTACCTTCTTAGCCCTAGTTCTAGTTATAGGCCCTTCAAGTATTGCATTGAACCTTGATCAACTTCACTGTCCTCATCATTTGAATGTGACACGTCTAATGTGGGTATTGGTGATGTTTTGATGCAAGAGGGTCATCCAATTGCTTATGGGACTGCCCTAAACTATCCCACTTATGATAAGGAAATGTATGCACTAGTAAGATCTTTAAAAACTTGGTAGCATTATCTCTTACCAAAAGAATTTGTAATTCACAGTGATCATGAGTCCTTAAAGTACTTAAAGGGCCAAGAGTCCTTAAAGTACTTAAAGGGCCAAGGAAAGTTAAATAAAAGACATGCAAAATGGGTAGAGTTTTTAGAACAGTTTCCTTATGTCATAAAACATAAAAAGGGAGAGGGAACATTGTTGTTTATGCATTCTCTAGAAGATACACATTACTTTCTACCCTTGAAACTAAAAATTTTGGACTTGAGCCTTTGAAAGAAATGTATTTGCAAGATTTTGAATTTTTTGAAATATATGCTAACTGTGAAAAAGTGTCTCAAAATGGATACTTCAAGCATAATTGTTACTTGTTCAAAGAGAAAAGATTGTGTGTGCCTAAGTGTTCCATAAGGAATTTGTTGGTGAAAGAAGCCCATAAAGGTAGTTTTATGGGACATTTTGGGATCTAAAAGACTTTTGAAACATTGCATGAGCGTTTTTATTAGTCCCATATGAAATGCGATGTGCATAAATTTTGTCAACAATGCATTGTTTGTAAAAAGGCAAAATCAAAAGTGATGTCACATGGATTATATACTTCCCTACCTGTTCCTGATTTTCCTTGGATTGATATATCTATCAACTTTGTTTTGGGTTTGCCGAGAACAAAGGATGGCAAAGATTCTATTATTGTGGTTGTTGACATGTTTTAAAAATGGCACATTTTATACCATGTAAAAAGGTTGATGATGCAGGCCATGTAGCTAACTTGTTTTTCAGGAAGTTGTTCGACTTCATGGACTATCTAGGAGCATTGTAAGTGATACGAACACCAAGTTCCTAAGTCATTTTTGAAGAACATTGTGGGGTAAATTGGGTACTAAATTACTTTTCTTTACTATTTTTCATCCACAAACCAATGGACAAATTGAGGTAGTGAATAGAACTTTAGGCACTTTGCTTAGGTCTGTTTAAAAAAAAAAAACTTAAATTTTGGGAGGAACATTTGCCCCATGTAGGGTTTGCATATAATAGGATTGTCCATGGCACAACTAACTATTCACCTTTTGAAATTGTGTATGGGTTTAATCCTCTAACACCACTTAACTTGTTGCCTATGCCTAACATTTCTGAATTTAAGCATAAAGATGCACATGCTAAGGCTGAATATGTGAAGAAGCTACATGAACAAGTGAAAGCTCAAACTGAAAAGAAAATTGAGAATTATGCCAAGCAAGCCAACAAGGGCAGAAAGAAATTTATTTCTGAACCTGGTGATTGGGTTTGGGTACATATGAGAAAGGCAAGGTTCCCTGAACAAAGGAAGTCCAAACTTCAGCCTAAGGGAGATGGATCATTCCAAGTCCTTGAAAGGATCAATGATAATGCTTACAAAATTGATCTACCCTGTCAGTATGGTGTAAGTTCTTCTTTTAATGTAGTTGACTTGACTTCTTCTGGTGTAGGAGATGAATTAACAAATTTGAGGACAAATTCTCCCCAAGAAGGCGGGAATGATGAGGATAGTGAAGTTAAGACCTTGAGCTTCTTTTGGTCTCAATTAACCACAAAGTCATTTTATCTATGCTTGTAATGTTGACAATTTATTTATCTTTTATACGCATTTTAGTACTTCAGACCTAATTTGTATAAATCATTTAGAGATTAATGAAAAGACAGATTTTGGATGTTATTACTTTGAGACTTGAGAAATCCTCTGTTAAGGTTCTTCGTTGAATCAATTGATCTTTATCAAGAATTTCACTGAAAATTCTTGTGGTAATCTTAAGGGCTTATCAAACGTCATACTGTTTGTGTCGCCCATCCTTTTTCCATATTCCGATCTAACCCTTGTTTATCTCTTCCACATTGCTAATTTTCCAGAATCTGCCAAATTTTCTTATTCTCATATCTCATGTTTTACTAATCCTTTTTCTGTGATTTATATGTATAAATTGCGATTTAGAGTGTCATCTTTACTCTCGTTGTGGTTTCGTTGCAATCGGAGCATTGTGGGTTGAGATATGTGAAAACGATAATTATACGTTTCTGCCTCAAAATTGCACACGAGGTCACATCACCCTATTTACAATTTTTTGAGTTATCACCATTTATCTCCTTCCTATGCCTGCTTTGTTTTCTCTCTGTCTTTTGTCATTGCTCCTAGAGATGTGTATGCTAGATTTCATCATCCTAAATGGCAACAAGCAATGATTGTTGAAATACAGGATCTTAAGCATAGTGGTACATAGAGCTAGTTCCTCTTGCTCCTCATAATAAATCTCTTTTTTTGAAAATAGGTTTATCCCATTAAAGTTGGGCCAAATGGTAAAGTTGATAATCTTAGAGCTAGGCCAGTGGCAAAGGGATACACTCAAATCTATAGCCTTGATTATGGTGATACCTTCTCTCTTGTGACCAAAATCACCATTTTTTAACTTTTCTTGCTTGTGGTTGTCATTCGCCACTAGTCCTGTTATTAAATTGACATTAAAAATGTCTTTCTTCATGGAAAGCTAGAAGATGACATTGACATGGAGAAACCTCCTAGGTTTGTTGCTTGGGAGAATCTAGCTTAGCTTACAAATTGTAGATATCTTTCCATGGTCTCAAACAATTTCCTCGAGCTTGGTGTGGAAAGTTTAGTCATGTAGTATAGGATTTTGGGTCAAAACAAAGTGAAGCAAATCACTCAGTGTTCTATTCTCGTAGGCAATGTGTCTACCTAGTTGTTTATGTTGATGAAATATTACAAGGAACGATGCTAACAGAATTTCACAATTGAAAATGCAATTATACAGCTACTTTCAAACCAAAGATCTTGTTTGCCTAAAATACTTCCTTAGTATCGAGGTGGCTCAATCAAAGTAAGGCAAGGAAAAAAAACGGAAATCATAAAACATACATGGTCTCTAAAAATTACGAGAGGTAAATGTTAAGATCTTAACTCACTGTATAACCTAAAATCAAAATAGTGTTATTATTAGTTGATTCCAAATGATAGTATTGGATATCCCGGTATAGCATAAGCTATATGCCAGCAACGCACAAGAACTTCAAAAAAATTCACCAGTCTAAAACTTCACAGTTGCTCAGGCTGTTTTGCCATTAAATACATCAAATGGCAAAGCTGAAGGATCCAAGCTTAACAAATGAAGCAATGACATCAAAATACCTGCTATGACATTGAAAACTGCACATTCAGTCGGCCTCTCTGGGATCACAATATGAATAGGGATCCAAAATGGTGGATTAGCCGTTGAACTACGAAAAAAAGAAAAGTACCAACAAGCATTACACATTGGCAATAAAACCAAACACAAGTGCCAGCGAACCAATGAAATGAGCAATAGATACATGAATGAGAGAGCAAGAGAACATCTGTTCTAGTTTGTAAAATTAAAGCTATGTTTGACCTTAGAAAAAATATAGAGGAACCTTTAATAAATGATATGGGCTTCAAACAAAATTAAGTTAAGCTAACCTAGAACATGAATGAGCCAGTTGTATTTCCGGTACAGTCAAAATTCAGGTCATTTAAACTAAATGGTCTGTTCATAACTTTTATCTTCTACTATTTTTTTAAGCTTTCTTTAAAAGATATGATTTATGAAGTCTATTTTTTCATTTTTTTTCAATAATGCAATTTTAGAAATGTGGTATTTTTATTGCATCTGGAGTCTTCATTAAAGTTTAGCTGGGACGTTTCCAGTCATTCATTGCCAAATTTGCCAGCCAACAAATAAGGAAACTGGCTAAGCGGAGAAAGATATTATATAAGCCAACTAAAGAAACATGATCAAAAATACAGTTAAATATGTTAAAAGATGAATTCACAATCTCTTCTCCGTACATCATTTAGGTATCCACAATCAACACAGAAACAAGTAGATCAGAAAGTTTGAGATGTCTATCAGCTAAACTAATGTGCTTATTACAACTTATTCAGACTTATTTTAAGATAGAAATACTTGTGAAAGTGTTTTGGAGAACTTATGCTATGCTTATACATTGTTTTTATTTCAATAAGCTCCATCATAGCTTATAAAAAAAGTTTACAGCTTAAATGAAAACAGTTTAACCATATTTCCTCTTTGATTATTAAGACAACTTATACCTAAGTGCTTTTATGATAACTACTTATTCAATAAGTACTTTAACTAAGCTATTTGCCCAAACACACGCTAAGTCTGGTTAACTTTAACAACGAAGTATCATGCAATGAATCTCCAAACAAGTTTCACAATCTTATCAATTCTATTGATTCTTCTGCAGTTCTGCTCGTGATCCTGTCATCTATATGAACAGAAAATCCTGTCCTTGATTAAACATATAGAACACACTCAATGATTTAAAAACAAGTCAAATGAGGAAAAAATCAAGAAACCTCGGAATTCTGGCACATGTTTCTGCTGCACAAGCTATAGCATTAAGTTTTCCACACCAGGAAACAGCACTGCACAAGAACAAGCAAGATGAAAGAAAAATGAGCACAAGGATTTTGTGATATAATACGCCCATGGCCCATCCATCAGCACAAGGATGAAAAAAATCTTTAGAAGAGGTGGCTACAAACTACGTCAGCAACCGTTCATTTTTTTTCTGCCAACTCCCTATCATGTACTAAGTTTGAAAAAACTTCCCACAATCACTTTTAGCAGGAAAATGAAAGTAGAACAAATTAAATTTCCCCGGAAGCTAAAATCAACTTACGCACTTAACTTTCAGAGAACCACTCATATAATTCTCTTTATGTTGATTGTGGGACAAGTTCAGTTAACATTTCCTCCCTATGTTCGTTTCTCACAAGTGCTTACACATCACTATCACACTAACAAATAAGCCTCCAATTCAAAGCATCCCCTACACTAATTCGAACTAGAACAGTTGAATTTCGAATTCCTGACCTAAAATTGCGACACAGTTCAGGAACGCTCATCTTATGCAGCAAATTGGACCTAGGTTGCTTAAGCCTGATTGAGAAAACGGTGGCGGGGTTGAGCGAATCTTCCTCCATGGGGGCCGGCTTCTCCTCCGGTCCAACCTCTTGCTCTTCGGTGGAGGTGGCAGCGACGACGGTGGCGGAATCGGTTTTGTCGGGGGGCTTGGGCGGGTCTTGGGGTTGGGGCAGAGACTGAGCAACGGGCTCGGTCTCTGGGTCCTTTGTCCCAGGAATTTGATTCATTTGGAAAAGCCCTAATTTTTATATGAGAAAGAGAGAGAGAAAAATGAGGGGTGGGTTAGTGGTGGAAAGTCGCAATTGAAGGCGACAGATAGCACTGTTGGAAATGTAGAGAGAGAAATGTGGAGAGTGGGGTTAGTGGGAAAAGGGGGAGAAACAGAGGGAGCGAGTTTGGGGTTTTGATTTGTTTAATAAAGAGGGATTGTGATAGGGTGAGTGATTTGGGGTTAGGGTTTTTGTGCTGGGCATGTGGTGGACAAAGCAAAGCCGGTGATTCTCCAGAGTAACAAAGAAAGCGAGTAAGAAAGGAAACAAAAAATTGTTTTTCTTTTGTTTTTTCTTCCGAGTTAAGGTGGTCGCAACTTTTTGCTTTTTTACCTTTTCGGATGTTGGTTGGAGCTGTCTCAGATAAACAACGATTGAATGAGATGGTTTATGATGGAGTGTGTCTGCCTGCATAAAATTCCAGAAATGAGAACCATTTCGTTAGGAACTGAGGCTTTCTTTGAATTGGAAGAGTATCAGAGATCTGAATTTTTGTTGCTTTTTATACCAGTGAGTTTAGTTATATTTGCACTTTAATTGGAAGAGGACCTAATCTTACACCCCTAGGTTTTTCTTGCATTCATTTTTTTTTTCTTTATTACTCCTTAAAATTTAGCACTCAATCATAATTCCTATTCTCATGATTTTTTTCCCTACAATAAGTTTTTTTAGTTTATTACATGTTCGCCTGTGATGTTTTTTTGTTATATAAGAATTTTTGCACACAATGTTGATACAAAATGTATAAATTTTTTACATATGATATGCCATTCTTTATTACTCCAAAAACACTTGACACCATCAATTAAGGTTGTTTCTTCGTGCAGTTCTATGGTTTTGTCATGCATCCCATGTTCTTTAAAATATTAAAAATATTTTTATAAATTTGTGATTATTTATATTTTTAATTGTGTAGCTTTTAAATTACACAATTTAAAACACAAAATTTAAACCTACAGAAATTGTATTTTCAATTATTCAATATGGTATAGAGAATAGTTTTAAATAAAGAGAGAGGTTTTTTATTAAGGCTAGAATAGTAACTTCCGTCCCTCTATTCGGGTGTAAGAGAAAACCATGGAAGTGTATAAAGAAGCCATCTTAACTAGAGAATCATAAGTTGTAGTTGAATTTTCTCCTCATTTCATTTGCACAATAAAATCATGGCAATTACTTTATGCAGCTCTCATTTTTGAAACTGCATCCCTGAATTGGATGAATGTCCAATTTTGAAACTGTATCCCTAAATTGGGTGAATGTGTAGCACCATGTAATGAAACATTATTTCCTTCGATTTATAAAGTTAGATACATTTTAATTTGAATTAATATAAGAAATGAAAAAATAATTTAACAAATACTAAAATTGAAATAAGTAATAATAAGTAAAAGTAAATTAAAAATTATAATAAAATATATTAAAATGCAAGGACAATAGTGAAAGAAAATTAAATAAATTACAAGTAACAACTAAGTAATTTATAACTTGTAAGTTAGAAGTTCTTAAAATAAGATACTTTGGTATATTTACTATATACTTAAACGCTTATATATTGATAAAACTAATTTATTATCAATCTCGTACTTTATACATTTGGAATTATTGCAATGAGAAGAAGTCATGGTTAATTAATTGATTATAGTGATAGATTTGCATAATTTCAATTATCATACATTCGTAATGTAATCTATCTATATATATAACTATGTGTCATTATACTATGGAAAATATTATACTTTTATAATAGTTGTTTTCAAAAATATGTGTAGATAATTTTTATATGATGGTACAATTTTTTTTATCATAATACTATATAAAAAAATAATTAAGAAAAACTATATTTAATATTCCTGAGTAAAATATCCCATAATATAAGTACCAATATATATTACATCACTAGTAAAAATCCAAAAGTGACTAACAAAAAAAGAACTATTAATTCTAGCTCTTCTATCTAATTTTAAAAATGAAAATAAGATAACTCACACAAAATATTCTACACGAAAATAAGTCAAAATTACAACTAGTAACTATAGTTTAGCTGCTTTCTAAAGAATCAATTTTATGCATTTTACTACATCTACATACTACTTTGATACAAAACTACTTTGTTATAACCAATACCATCCACATTGAACTAATTCAATCCAATATATTTAATTGCAATTAAAACCAGACCAATAATGATCATACTCTATAAATATAATTCATTGATAATATAATAGTTTCCATCATTTGGAAACTGTTTATGTTCCAATAAATAATAAAAGGAGCGTAACATACACCAAAATTAGAAACTTTGTGAAAAATACCAAAATAAACCACATATACAAATAGAATATTAAACTAGTTGAGAGAATGTTAATTCTCGAGTGATTGGATCGAGTTCAAAATACCATCAGATAAACATAAATAATTTAAAATAGATAAATTTAAAACAAAATTAAACTTACTCTGAATTCAATTCTTCGACATAACTGTTTTATATTCTGTTATCTTTTTAGTTAGTAAGATATATTCTTAAAAAGGATAATAAATGGGGACAAAAATTTTAAAAAATGGTAGCCATTTGTAGCGAAATGTAGAACCATGTACTACAAAGGAAAAGAAATTGAAATAAGAATGAAGGGAAATAGAAAGAGGAAAAAAAATAGACCTTGGTCTCACGTTCCCACATTAAATACTAGTTAAAAATAAAAAGTTTGGTTTAAAATATTAATGTCTAAAGTGTTCTTTTAAATATATTTTTAATCCTGTAATAAATCTGTTTGGTCAATAAACTTTTTTTTTTCGAAAACTCTTCAGTCGTGTGGAATTTGGCATGACCATGTCAAACAACAAACCATTATTTTTTGTGAAAAAATATTAAATTATTATTGAGTTAATTGGCTAAAATACCAGAAAGAAAACGCTGCCAATGACAATGTGAACTTCTGCTTTCTCTTTTCGATTCTCATGTCAACATCTTTACCAAATTTATTATTTCTGTCAATGTGAAATGGAATTTATTTTCATACTTCATATATTTATCTAACTTAAAAATTTCAATCTTAATTTATTTTAAATATTTATATTTTATAGATATAATGATTCCTACATATTTTTTATGGACCACATCCACTTTTGTCACAGTTGAAGAGAATTTTCGTGTGTCTATACCCGAAGACATTTCATAGCTTGGAAAGTTGATTTTTGTATGGGTGTGACATTGACAATTTTAGGATTATTTATATGTTCAAATAATCAATTGGCAAAATTTTGTATGAAATATTCTTTTGATTCAATAACTAACTTGCAAAATTTTAAAATTAATTAACTTCTAAGCATTTCAAAATTTAATTGCCATATTTATTAGTTTTTACCAAACATGTAGTGAAGGAGAATGAGCTTAAGTGTGCGAATTAAAAATAAAACTATTTCAATGTAATACAATTGAATATATTCTCATTTAATAATTAATATTTATTACTTTAAAATATATAAAAATAGTTAGAATATAATAGTAATAGTATACATATTTTTTACACTTTCAAATAAGTTGTGATATATAATATGTTTATTTTTCTTTTTAATATTTTCTCTTAAGAGTCATAAAGACAACGTTTAATTAGATTTAATTACACATTTTCATTATATTTTTTTGAATATTTTACTATTTTGTTAAATATTTAATGGTTGTTAAAAATTAAAAATAAATCAAATGATGGTTTAGCAAAATAAAATGTTATAAAAGAAAGTAGTTTTTTTATTTTATTTCAAAACACGTTAACACGTTGTTAAGTAGTTAATAAATAGGACATTTATTTAAAAATTCAAAAATATGGCGAAAAAACAAGTAGAAACTTAAAAGTTATGATAGTTGAGTAATTAAATGTAAAATTAAGCCTTATTATTATTGTTATTTTGAATAAAATATTCAACATTTCTAATACTTATCTTTTAATATTTGACAAACCCTTAAATATCAATTGTAACACCACATAAATTGAAAGTATTAACATCATGTATATTTTACAGTATTTCATAGTTAACATGTATCAAGATTACATAATAATGTTAAACTAAAATTCCAAAACATATTTTTAATATCAGACACATGTTTTTCAAAATATAATACTAGTCCGAATAACATCCTTCAACCTAGATGATCTCTCCAAAGATCTATCTACAGCACCATCTGCTCCCATGTCAAAACACGATCATCACAGACACAAAAAAATAAAACACAACAAAACCAAAAGCAAGGGGCAAGCTAACCAAATTTTAACAAATCAAAAGCATTCAATTTAATGTATCATCACAATATAAGAATCTAACACACTACAAACATGACTATACTTTCGGAAGACTCGTGCATTGAATAGACTCCGATATATGCACCTGTCATACATCTCCAAACTGTGAATCCACACAGTCCCCACACAAATAAATCATCAATCATGTATGACAGGGTTAGTCCCCCTGAGACTTTCCTGACCAGCTATATTTCAAGCTGCAATCACCCAGTTCAGTTTAGACCTCCTTTGACTCTCACCACCTAGTAATGATCATCTATTTGATTCTTATTACTAGTAGAGTCAGGATATCAATCATTATTGATCAAATCCTTAGACAATGCACTTCCTAATTAACCAAGACACGGGTGTTTTCTTTCTTGAAAACACTATGCTCAGGCTTTGACCAACTTTATCAACACTTTTAACGATATCACATCATAATACAAATCTCTACTTATGCATTCATTCACTTTTAAATCTCAATCTCCAATTCAATCTCAACATTTAAAAAAGTCAATAAACCATCAGTATAATTAACTTAAATTATCAATTAATCTATTTTATTAAATATATACATTGCATTCCAAAAGAGTTAAATAATCAAAAACAAAAAGATTTTTTTTTTTAGCTTGGGCCAGACCAATTTCGCCCAGGCGAAAATACCCCTCGCCTGAGCCAAAAATTTATCACTTGGGCGAAAATAGTGCAGAGAGCAAGGTCTATTTTCGCCTTAGCGAAAATACTCTCGCCTGGGCGAGAATACCTCATAGCTTGGGCGAAAGATTTCTCGCCTAGGCGAAAATACTTCAGAGAGCACACTTGCTCCAAGGGCTTTCTCGCCTGGGCGACTGTTCCCTCGCTTGAACGAAACTATTTTCTCACGTGGGCGAGGAACGTCCCGCTTGGGCGAAAATAGTCCAGAGAGCATACTTGCTACTCGAAACCATTCTCGCCTGGGCGAATTATGCAAAAAACATAACTTAACAAAAATTTTATACAAGTTCTACTACTACAGAGCTACTACACATGTCTCACATGACTAACTTAACCAGAAATTCAACTTGCATTCCATCAATTATCACATACTTACATACGTACCAGAATGAACAAACTATCACAAACTCAACTTAAATTTCATGCTAGCAAATAAACCATCACAAATACATTTTCACAAACATATTTTAAATGAAATCCTAACTCACAAACAATTTGGAATTAAGTAAAATGCAAGTCAGCTTCCCTTACCTGAATTGCACTAGAAGTTCTCTCTCTAACAGTCCCAAAGCTTAAGATCTTCAAGAACTTGAATCTGTATCAAAGGACCTCTGATCAACGATTAGACTAAAACACTAGGGAACATAGCTCACAAAGACACTATGTGATAACTCAGAGGCCACATGCAAGCTCATAAGGTAGAGGAAAATGAAAACTTAAAAATGACTCTAAGGGAATATGACAGAAAACGAACTTACTCTAATAGAGATTCTAATTGGGTAAACTTGCTCTATTCTCCGTCACAAGTCCAACAGTGACTCCGTTTGAGAAACTGATGACGTATGGAAGCAGAGACTTAGAGAAAGTCAGAGGAAAAAAAGGGTTAGGAGTTTTAGAGAGATGATGGATTGACTACTTACTTTTTCTATAAATACGCATTTTTAATTTAATAATATAATAATCAAGTGTTCATTCCACTTCTACCATTTCTCCTCAAATGACAGATTTTTTAGGTTGTTACACCAATTTTTAGGTTGTTACACCAATATAGTATATTGACATAAGTGAAATTAAGACTTAAATTTCCTAATGGTATTTAGTTCAAATTTTTTTATAGAATAAGTGTGGTTGAAAGAATCTAAACTTTACAAGTTGTCAACTATATTATTTAGTAAAAATTAAAGTCGTTTTATTATTATTATTATTATTATTATTATTAATTGTACCCCATATATTTTTTAATATTACTCCTAAATTAAAAACATTTTATAATCATAAATATATTTCTTAATATTTTTAATCTTTATACATTTTTTAAAATTATAAATATGTAATTTTAATTTTAGTGAAGATATATTCCCGTGATTATAATATGATTGTAAAATGAGTTTCTCTACACAAACTTTTTGATAAATACTTCTAGAAAATAAAACTAAGAAAGAAAAAACTTATTTTACAAGTTAAGATTAATTTACCTACAAATTAAAAATAAAATTTAAAATAATTTATACTGGGTAAAGTTATTAAGAAACCTTATACTACGTAAAGTTAATTTTAGTTTATATAATTTTTTTCCTCAAGTGATTATGAAAAAAATTGTTTGAATAATAGTCTCAACGTTGATTTTTTATGCGTTTAGATTTTTATTTCCTCAAATAATAAGTATCTATCAAACTTTGTTAAGCTTAAGATTAACAACTTCTACGTAAAATGGCTTAACACTTCAAGGATTATAATTCAATGTACACAAGTTTTCTTACATCTTACTAGGTCAATGGCAGGTCAAACTTGATAGAAAGTCAAACTTAATAGAAAGTCAAACTTGTGGGTGATATATTTATGGTTTTATATGTTTGAAATTGCAGCTAATTATAAACAACCATCCTTAAACATATCTTAAGTTAACAAGATGTGTTCCAATGTGTATATTTATCTAAACCTCCAAAAATAGGTTGTTGTTTTATTGGCAAAACAAATAAAAGTTAAATTAAAATTTCGAGTTCTTTATTCTTAAAAAGATTATTGAGGTATAAATTATAAATAGTTGAAAAAACATTGATTTTATTTTTCCAAAGTTGAACCGTGATTATTGGTTTATTAAGAAAAAATAATGTAATTCAACATTTTCACATATACCAGAATATCGGAATTAAAAATATGGTGGCATATACGTAACACAACATATATCTGATACTAAAATAAGTAGAAAGATTATTGAAAAATAAGATGTATAAAAAAGTTATTTTATTAACAATTTTAATTTTGTTTTTTCCTTATTCGTAAATAGTGTTTATTAAGTAACTTATCTAAACTAAACATAAATGGTTGATTATGCAAAATTGTAACTGTGATCATACGTGGCAGCAACCCATGATTAATATTATTAAACACTTAATTAGAAGTTATCAACCCATAATCATCTTCGTTGTCTGTTCTCTTTCGTATTGTTCGACACTACCTGTCGTCCACATACAGATAATTGACTCAGTGAATATTATCAATTTTTGAATGACTTTAGCATGGAAAAATCTTGGCCTCGCAAATTAAAAGATCAATTTAATTTATTTGATATTTTATTTTAAAATTTACGTAATTTTTTAATTTATTTATTTGTTAATACTAAATTTTTTATAATATTATATTTTTATATGGAATTTTACTTTTTGTAGAAAAATGTTTAATAAATATTTAAACAAGTATAAGGGTATTTGTAACTTGACGAAATGAACTAAACGCAGATATTATCTCGATAGAATAATATATTGAATGATTAAATCGATTTTACCCGATGAATTTAGTCAAAACTCGTATTTATGTTATTGTTGTATATAAAATGTTGAAATTAGATAAAACTATGATATTAAGTAATAAAATATAGGAAGTCAAAATTTTCAAGAAATGAATTCCTATTCTAAAGATTTCAATATTAGTTATTTGTAGGAATAACATAAATGTTAGAGAAGTTTCAAGGAATTGAAGCTTCTAGAATTCGTGCAAGCATGACTTTTAGACGCATTACATTCATGACGACTTCACTTTCATTCAAACTCTTCACAACCAAATGCTTCAAAATAAGAAATTCAGTCAGTGTAAATGATCACAGCCTTTCTCTTTGCATATAAATAAATAAATGTTTGATAAAATTATATTCGTAACATCATTTAATATATATTTAAAGATAATTGTACCCACAAAATAATAAGTATTTATAGTATTCTATGTTTTCGTTAAAAAGAAAAATAACATCTGTTTTTCTTACAAAGTAGAAATTATATATGATGTGGAAATTCATGCCTACGCTTATGTTATAAACTGCAATAAACAAATTAATATATAATTATTTTTTGAAAATTAATAGATGTATTATAAAAATAAAATAAAATTAAGGAACTGTTTTAACTTTTAACTACCTATTTAGCAACCATCAAACAATTCGGTGAAAATTTAAAAGTTTTATTGAGAAATTTAATTTTAAATAATTATTGCTTACACTTGTTTTATCTATCTTATCTTGCAACCATGAAGACTAGAACTGGGGTGAAGCCCAAATAATAACGAGAACCCATGCTCGAGAATTTAAGTGTGTGGTAAAATATTTCTTATAGCTTATAAATAAAATTGATAAATGAAATTTTGATAGTATTTTTTTCTGACAATAATTTTGTAAAAAGTTTTAGTTTATTTTAAAAAAATTACTTATATTAGCGTTTTAAAATATTCTACAACATAAAACTTATATTATACCATTTTATTTATAAAAATAATAATACAAAATTCAAATTTCTTATGACTACGATTTTTGATTTTTTTTTCTTGTTATACTTCATAAATTGCTAATTTAATATTATACTTGTTTATTATTATTTTAAATATTCCAGTGTTTAATTCTTATATTTAATAAAATGAATTTTATTGAAAAGTGATAACTATTTTACATTGAAATAAATAAAAATGTGAAAATAATGCTTAAATTTTAGTTTATACATTTTTTAATTATACAAAATTAAAAGCACACCTTTATAGATATTAAAAATATGTAATAAATTTTGATTTGAAATTAAGCTAATTTACTAAATTTTTTATTCTAATCTTTTGGGAACACTCTTTATCATTTTTATAAAATTACAATAAACATCACTGTAAAAACACACACACACACACATATATATATATATATATATAACTTAAGGATATGCATATTAATGTAGTTTAAAAAGACACACAAGAATATATTCATGTACTAACATATACAACTAAAACCATTATTTAGGTTTATTTATAATCATTTTAGATTTTGATATAATATTCTCATGTACTAAGTATAATTATGGCAAAAAATCATATAATAAATACAATAAAAAGGGTAAATTGTCGATAAAATATTATTAAGAGTTTTCTATCAAATTCTCACAAAATGTCTTATTTTATATGTCTTGTTCTATGTTATTTAGACTATTAGTTCAATAAAAAAGTATTAATTTAAAATAGAGCCAATTTGTTAAGTAGTTATATTATTTGCTAAGCAAATTTAAACAATAAATTTTACAATACTCTCAAATTGACAATCATTAGATTACTTATTATCTTTCAAGTAGATTTCTCAAAAGTGTTACTTGAAATCCTTTGATCATTGTATAAAGTTCTTTAAATGGATCCTTTCGTCATAAGAAAATATTGGTAGTGAAAGATTTACACAAGTAGATAAAATAAACTATAATATTTTCTCACCGATAATAAAATATTTTTCGATAAGAATCTTGACATCAATTGTCAATCACTATAATTTAGTGTTAGAATAATTGAATATTAAAATAACTTTTCTGCATGGAGATTTAGAAAATATCAACTAGATAAAATGATTTAAGAGGTTTGTTAAAGATCAAATAAGAGATAAGAGATGAAAAAGACTCTGTAATTGATATATTTTTTTTAATGTTTTAAGTATTCCATAATTCTACATATATTTTTTATATATAAAACCTTTTTATTATAATGTAATTAACTTTTTTTATTCTTGTTCTTGTATTTATTTTTTCATTATTGTGTTAATCCAAGAAAATATTTTATCGGTAATTTTGCTCATTTAAATATAATTGTTTCCAAAGCAACCTCGTGTTTTTCACTTAAATATTTTAACTTGAATCAAACTTTGTGAGAACTTATCTATGGACTTAAAATTGAGAATTTTACATTCTTAAATTTTTATTGTGTCTGCCATTACTTTCTTTCTTTTTTTCTAAGAATGAGTCTAATTGTTTACTTAATGAAATAACTTTAAACTCTTTTGTGATACTATATCAATAAAATTCAACCTGTTAAACAAAAACTTGTTGAATACTTTTTTTTATTTGATGTAATAATAATTCTCCTTATTTTTAGTTAATATTGTTTTCTTTCGGAAAAAGTTAATACTGTTTTATAATAAAGTATCTAAGAGTTAGTTAGTTAAGAATGATTAATCTTTATTTACCTAACTAACTTACAATATGTCGCTAATCATTACCTTGTTAAAAAAAAAAGACAGTAGATAGTAAGAAATGTGAAATCCTATAACCACTCAAACAATTTCAAAAAGTTGACAGAGTTTGGTCAAGTAACTAAGATAAGATTTGTATATGTTTGACATATAACAAGTTTAAAGTTAAAACGTGTTAATAATTTTCTTTATAGGGCTTACACGATTTTTTATCTCAGTCATTAAATTAAATTATATATGATTTAATTGATACCAACGTTTTCAAATTAACTTGTCTAAAACCTTATTTTTAAATTATATATACAAACTAATTTTATTTTCCTGAAAAAATCTTGTTTTATTCTCACTTAACGAGTCATATAGTTTAGTTGAAAAAGAATGACCTTTTTAGTTTCACACCCTTCAAATAAAATACAATTATTTAATAACCCAATTTAATAATATATATATATATATATATATATATTTATCTTTATATATATATATTATTTTTAATTTTTTAATCGTAATAATTCTAACCAGAATGATTAAAAGAGAATGAAATAGTATCATGACAATAAAATGAATAACTTTTAAATTAGAAACGAACTCTATAAATACTACTCAATAGGAAAACTTTAGTTTTTGTAATGAGACGTAATCTTTCTCCTATAATTTAAAACAAAAAAAAGTGCTGAAATATGAAGAAATAAACTCTAAGAAATCTTAATTAAATTATAAACATTAATTAAATTATTCAATTTATGAATTTTGAAGCAACATAAAACTTGACACTGAGAAATCCTTAAAAAAAAGACGACATAAAATACTAGAATGAATGCATTGAGTTACATTTGGATGGAAGGAAAGAAAGAGTGATAGGTGTTAGTTGGAGATAGTCGTAGCAGCCTGAGCGATGTGGAACCCAAAGAAGAAGAAACGGTCATTTCTGTGGCACAGAGTTGGACCAGACCAAGTGAGAAAACAATACAAATACAAGACAAATGAAAACAAAAGAAACATGAACAAACGCGCATTACTCGCTATAGAAACCACTTCTTTTTAAACCACTATTCTTTCCCCACTCTCTTTTCAATTTTCAACTCCTTCCTATTAAACCACCTAACTCGCCTTAGACTTTAGCATTTTCTTTGGCTCCCAAAGGTGATCATAATTTTTCTTTTACTTTTCTCTATTGTTTCCCAAAAGGGGTTGTTGTCCCAAGTGGGCTTCCTGTTTTCACATGTTAAAGGTGCAGTCTTTCTGGATGATAAGCTGAATGCTCAAATCAGATTGCGATTATGAGCTGATCTGGGAATGGGGTTTTATCTTGGGAGTTGATTGTCTCTTTTGTCTTTCTTTTTTTTGTTGGGTTGGTGAAATTGGAAAATTCTGCAAACTTGGAATTGTCCTGCAGTTTAGTTCGGTGCTTTTTGTATGTAAAAGTCTTCTCAAGGATCTAAGTTTGATCACCGATTCAGCAGAAAAGAAATATAAGAATGGAACAATTGATATGAAAATTGAAACAATTGACTTTTATTGAAATTTCTGTCATTGAGTCCATGTAATTTGGTTCCGTTTTTAGAATTGTATTATTCCTATTCGTGATATTTACCATGTTTAGCAATCCGTGTCAAGTTGTTGGACAAAGTCTTGAATCTTTTCAGTTGAGCATCTTATTTATTCTAGCTTGTTAAAGTGTGTGCTTGAGTTCCGTGCCTTTGCTATGTAGTGTTTGGAATTAAAATGTATAAATGGCACTTTTCACTTATGTTGAAATATATGGTAAATGGTGCAGAGTGTAGCAGTCGCATCCCAGGATCATTATGAGTTGTGGCTGCTTTGGAGCCTCAACTCTCAAGAAGAAAAGGAATCCTTCTCATACTCCTAATGAGATTGATGGTGAGGGTGGTTGTTGATTACTTGTTTTGATATTCTATAGCCTTTCAATAATGTTAGATACTATTGATTGCATGTTTCCTGTTCCTTTTATTGGCTTTAGCTTCACCAATGAGCCTGCACTTTCTGACCGTTAATTTACCCTGGTCACTAATGTATAGAACAGTGATACCTTGAATATTGGTTCGACTTGAGTATTATTAATCTAGCCATCTTGCATAGTTGCATTTTGGTCACTATCATAGGCAGGTCTGACAAGAGCAACAGTTCATTAAGTTGTAGTCTTCAAAAGATAAATTTGTTCATTTAGTTCATACACAGGTAAAAAATAATCTAAGAAGTTGGAACACAGACATAATTTGGGGTTTTCTAATAGTTTGCTTGTTTTTGATGTGTGGTACAATAATGATGTTTAAAAGAGTTTTGGTATATATTCAGGAATGCTTTTATAACTACAATTTTTTGTTTTTCCTATTTATCACTATTTTGATTGTGATATACAAATCTTTTTGTTTCTCAGGCTTTCCACTTGATAATGTTAAGAATTTTTCTGATAAAGACCTGAGACTGGCCACTGATAACTATCATCCAAGCAAAAAGCTAGGACGAGGAGGTTTTGGAACTGTTTACCAGGTATTTAGGTCACAGACTCTAGTATAAATTGTAACATTATGGAATTAATATGGCTGTTGATCAGTTATAACATTACCAAAAGGAATTCTTTCAGAGGTGTCTGTGCTACAAGAGGGCTATTTTTAATTTTCTCTTTTTCGCTTTTATCTTTCCATAATGTTGAATTAAGATTTCATTTGTTATACCAGTGTCAATCTTAGGCCAGATAGGTATCTGTATTATCCAAAGGAAGACATTACTACACTGTTCTTGTGGCAGTAAAACCATTATGCCCCTCATTTCTGGTTGACATATTTATTTCCTGTACCCCTTTATTGACATCATAGAATCTTGCTTTCATGCTTGGACTATGAGTTATAAGATTTGAGCACTGTCAATTTTCCCTTACTGAAAGAGGCTTTCTGATGTGGGTGCAAGCAATCCTTCTATTTTATGCTTACTCAACATAAATACATTACTTTAGCATTAAATCGTAAACCTTAGCAATCTTTTATATTTGCTAAAATCATAAAACTGAAGGATGTATAGAATTGGGTACAAAAGAAATGCCTCTTATTCAGCTTACCCTTTCCCTCGCTGGAGGCCTTATTAAACTTCCTATTGTCACAGAAAGAAAAATTTAGAATTTATGAGGGTTCTTTACTGCTTTAGCTTAGTTAAGCTAATATATCATGAAATAACATCACATTTTTATTGTTTTATTCTTCTCTTGATTGCTAAGTCCCTACTAAATAGCTATGTTTAAATTTGCCAGGGAACCTTAAAAAATGGAAGACAGGTAGCAGTGAAGACGCTTTCAGCTGGGTCAAAGCAGGGAGTTCGTGAATTTTTATCTGAAATTAAAACTATATCAAATGTTAAGCATCCAAACCTTGTTGAATTGATTGGTTGCTGCGTTCAAGAGACTAATCGCATATTAGTGTATGAATATGTGGAAAATAACAGCCTTGATCGTGCGTTACTTGGTAAATTTCCAAATGCTTTGGTGTGAATTATGGAATCACTAATAGGATGAAACGATAACCTTTTTTTTTTTTCTTTTATTCTGCATTTTGTAGGTGCTAGAGGTTCAAATATCAGATTAGACTGGAGAAAAAGATCTGGTATTTGCATGGGTACCGCTAGAGGTCTTGCATTTCTTCATGAAGAACTTGTGCCACACATTGTGCATAGAGACATCAAAGCAAGCAACATACTACTTGACAGACATTTCAATCCAAAAATAGGAGATTTTGGGTTGGCTAAATTATTTCCAGATGACATCACTCACATTAGCACAAGGATTGCTGGAACAACGTATGTTGGCTAAAACTTTATGGTTTTTAATTTTCTGTTGCATTGGAAGGTGTGCACTTAGTTTTTGTTTTCTTTCTTTCTTTTTGCTACTATCTAGTAAGATAATAGAAGGACAAAACTTGGTGATCCTTCACCAATCACCATCTTGTTATGACAGCAGAACTAGCAATGTTAGTGATAAAACTTCAGGGTCAATCAGGATATCTGAATTAATGATTTCTGAACGTACTAGGTACCATGTTCTGTTATAGAATGTTCGTAAGTCAGTTGCATTCAGTTGCAGATGCCTCAAACAATATTCAAGTGACAGATGTTCTATAAAGTTAGTATGGATCTTGGAAGCTTATATAGTATTCTTGACATCAATCACTCAACTGAAAGCTGGAACTAGAAAAGAGAAGAACTAAATATTTTTAGTTGATTTCTCAATACAAGCTCTAATCCATGTTTGAAAAGCTAAATTATTAAGGAAGGATAGAAATTATGAATTGGCTAAACTTATTTAGGGAAAGATGGAAAGTATGAATAGGCTAAACCTATTAAGGGAAAGACAAGATATGAAAAAGAAATCTTAATAATTATAGATAGACTTATATGTTTCTATTTCTTGAAATTTAGGAAAATTTTGATTTTGGTCCTCCAAATTTAAAAAAATTTTATTTTAGTCTTTAAAAATAAAAAAAAAAAAATGATTTTAGTCGCTGAACACTAAATGATGAACTAAAATGATTTTTTTTAAAAACATATTTTACTAAATTTGAGGGACTTAAATAAGGATTTATCCCAACTTTCAGGGATTAAAAATATAATTAAACCTTATAAATATAATCTGAATACATGCAGAAATTTTATCCTAAACTAATGCCTATTTATCTTACAGGATCTTATATCTCAAGAAATATGATTATAGGAAAATTTGTTTGTAGTTTTTTTATGAAAAGTGAAGAGCTTCACAACCTCATTTGTTTGAATTAACTAAAACTTAGATGATATTATTGGCAACAAACTCTGATAGCATATCCAATTTCCTCACAGCTGTGTAGGAAATGTAGGTAAAAAACATTCCTGGACCTGAGCATTACAGCTCACTGGTTCCTCAATATATGCTCTGCATCAATTTTTGTGTTTATATTTAATGTTCTACAGTGTCCCAAAGAACCCAGTATATAGTTAGTTGCATTTTCAAAATTGTTCAAACTGTACTTGGACAGTGGATCTCACTAATGTTCTGACCTGCTTTGGTTTGAAAATGCAGTGGTTACTTAGCACCAGAATATGCAATGGGTGGCCAGTTAACCCTGAAGGCTGATGTATATAGTTTTGGGGTTCTTATTCTTGAAATAATCAGTGGCAGAAGCAGTGCAAGGACAAACTGGGGAGGGTCCAACAAATTTCTCTTGGAATGGGTATGTATATGCAACTTATGTGTTCATTCTTCTCAATGTGGACTTAATGATCATTGTTTTTGCAACAACAGGCCTGGCAACTGTATGAAGAAGGGAGACTGTTGGAGCTTGTGGATCCAGACATGGTTGAATTCCCTGAGGAAGAGGTAATTAGGTACATGAAGGTTGCTTTTTTCTGCACACAAGCTGCAGCAAGTAGAAGGCCAATGATGTCCCAAGTGGTGAATATGCTGTCCAAGAACACTAGGCTCAATGAAAAGCAACTAACAGCACCAGGGTTTTTCCAGGATCCAGGAGCATCCTCTCAAAAAAAGTCATCCTTTGAATCCACAAGCTATCAATTTAGCTCTGACCCTTCCAGTATCACTCACTTGGCCCCACGGTGAACCATAAACTGAACTTGTGGTGAATGGCAAAGTTGAAAAATAGTAGGAAAGAATGAGAGAGAGAAAGAACAAAGAGGGATTGTCTTTTTCTTTTCTTTTTTTTTACATTTTTCTCTATTTTTGTATATTATCTTTAAAGAATGTATTCTAATTTACACGGTGGGCTTGGATAAGTTTTCTTTTCTGAAAAAAGGGTTTTATTATATATTTTTTTGTAATAGATTTTTCGAAATAATTGCTCTTTAACTTACGATAAGAAGATATCAATGTTTGGGTATCTCTTGATTCTGAAAAATAATTGATTTTATGTTATTAAGCTATTTTTTATGTTAATTTTTTTTTCGAATAAGTTAGTCGAAACTCATTTTTTGTTAAAATATTCATAATTTGCATTGACTCTTTATAATTAATTAATTAATTAATTAATTAATTCAAACATTATTCTTAAAAAAACGAAGTTCATGTATTTTATTTTCAACTGAAGGCCGGCCTTTTTTTAGCTTTTGGTTTAATTAATTTAAGAAATGATCACTTCTTTCGGCAGGAGAACTTCGTTCCAAAACTGTCATATTCAAGCTATAAACAATTTTTCCATTTAATTATAAACGTCCAATCGATTGTAAAACTAGAATTAGACTAACGAAATTATGAATTTAGCCATTTAATTTAAGGTGACAATAGAAGAAGTCAAACAAAATAATATTCCTTACAGAAAAAATGCTAATCTATAATATCTTCGTCAAAATTATTTTACGAGCTCACAAAGAACAAAGATAATAAAAGAATACCTAGGCTCGAGAATAAAAATATAACTAGGGAGACAGGCATAAATACACAAACAATAAAATGTAAAAATAAAAAGCAACAATCATAGAACAGAAAAAAATACTCTTTATTTTTAGATGATGTATTAAATCCAACATATGAATTTCCAAGGTCATATAATAGTCAATAAGGGATACAATTGATACAAAACCTCAAAGTTGAAAACAAATTGCAAACCAAAAGCCAGAGAAGCTAATAGCATGACAAAAGGATCTGTAAAGAATTGGCAGGAGAATAAGGATAGCAGAAGAAAGATTGTGAGGGCTGTAGTATGCAAAATCAGACTTCTGTAGAAGAATGCTCCTCAACGGGTACTGGAGCTTCTTTCTGGGGTAAATCGGCAGTACCGTTATTGGTGGTGGCGTCCTTTGGTTTTGATCCAGGTGTACCTTCGGGTGCAGATCCATTAGTTTTAGGTGCTGTTTCTTTTCCATCTTTCCCATCTTTGGAGTCTTTAGCAGGTGCAGGGGGAGGGGGAATCATGTGAGGTGGTGGTGTATGCTTCAGCTTCAACAATATCTGCCTCAACCTAGAAAGATCTGTGGGTTTGCCAGGCTTTGGGCCTTGGACAACTGTGATTGATGGCTTCTTATCCTGATCCTTTTTGCCTCTTTTCTTCTCAATGTTGGGAACCTCACGAGGAATTATCTCCGCGATAGCTTTCCAGTAATTTTTGTCAGCCTCTTTGTGGAATTTCTCTTGATTAGCATGGTATAACTGCTCCATAAGTTTATTTCTTAAGTTATAAGAACGTTTAAAGATAATTGCGAATATATTATATATGTGTTGGGTGTAGAAATTACCTTTTCCCTTTCTCTGTTTTGAACCTTGTTGGTTTCAACATTAAGCTTCCTTTTCTCATAGAAAGCCACCTTATACTCCTCGGCTTCCTCAATAATTTTCATTCTCATTTCCTTTTCCATTTTCTCCTTCTCCTCAAGCTGAATGGCATTTTGACTGCAAAATGAATTCACTTTTGTTAACCGATTTCAGCAAACATGGAATAAATCTTAATCTTAAGTGGAAAAGGTCAAACTGCAAGCAAGATAATGTGTTACCGTCGGTTCAAGAATAATTTTTCCTCAGAAAATCAAACAAATGGAATTTGTATTAATGGTAATATTTAACATTTTTATATTGAGTATATTAATAACATAATTATATCTAAAACATTCCTTTTTATGCATTATATTTCCATCTTCCAGGATGCACCATGCAAAATAAAACACATCCCGATACCAATATATATAAAAGAAAAATGGCACTGCCAACAATTATCCGGTTCTCTGATTTTATTAAGTAATTACTAACTTCAAATTCAGGTTATTTTACGAATATGAACTTAAAATTATAAGAACATGAAATGACAGCAGTTCATGAAATAGTTTTAAACAAAAAGAACCCCCTCCCTGAGTTGCATGTAAAGTTATGCAGCACATAAAAATTAATGTAAATATTAAACATTTCATATTAAATTAGAATCCTAATTTCACCATCGGCTACTTATATTAAAGGAAAACTTGAATTCTGCAGTTTATGAATCAAAACATCATTAGTTTATCTCCATTGAGCCTACAGTAGATGCTCAATATGCATGCCGTAAAGAGAGAAATCAAACATAAGAAATACAAAATAATGTGCCACACTTATAAATAGATAGAATCAGTGTCAATGTCAATGTAAACCTACGTAAGTATCAAAGTTCACACATGATGAATCTTATGTACTTACACCAGGTTCTGTTACTCCCTGAACTACACAAGCACAAGAAACGGATTTGACACAATAAATATGCTGGGGAGGATTTGACACAATTCTTCCCAAGTTCAATCATCATCAGATAAGGACATTTGTAAATTGCTCCCTAGGGAAGAGACGATATCGGAAAATGGAAGACTCAATGTAGTGAACTGGAATTACGATTATCTCACTTCAACCGCTCAACAAAGATAATCGATCCTTCCACCATTTTATTAATGCCAGAAAATGTGCAGAACATTCAGATCAACCAACCTGTAGAATCAGCTCTGACTGGAGTCCAAGCTGCATAGCATCCAACTAACATTTTCATGCGACAAAATTTACTCTCAAAAACACTAACCACTCAGATCCAACATCCACATTACCAGTAAGGGACCACGGCAGATAAAAACCGGTTAATGCAAATCAATTACTCCCACCAAAGCACAAAATTATACTACGCGGAATCATGCAAATCAATCACTCAAGTAACCATTCCAAGTAAAATTGGATCAAACAACTTCATCAACTCGCTTCTTCCTATTCCCAATCCTAACCGATTAGATCTAAGCGAACTCAAGCAAGATCTGACAAATTCACAAAACAAACCGAACTCTTGAAACTAATAAAAAAAGCTTAGACAGGGAGAGAGAGCTACCGGCGCCACTCCCGGAGGACGTAGCCTTCCTCCGGCTCCATTTCTCCCGGCGGCGGAAGCACCGGTCCGTCGGAGACAAAAACGCCGTTGCTGTAGCCGTTTTCGGAGCCATTTTCTTTCCCATTCTCGTGCACTTGCTCAAAGGGAGACTGCGTGTAGCCTGGATCGGGATCGCCGAAGCCGAAGATCTCCGGCGACGCCGCCGCCACGTGGTCGATGGGGACGTCGTCGGCCGGGAAGGTGGAGAAGTCACCGTAGCCGGAGAATGTGTCCGCAGCAGCGGGAGCGGCGAAGTGGTCGTCGTCGACAGTGAAAACGTCGAAGGTGGAAGACATATCTCTTGGATTTTCCTCTCTGAAGGAATGGGTATTTTCGTTTTCTCGGTGAAGCGCTTTGAACGGAATAGAGAGAGATATCAGTGAGAAACACACACTTTCTTACTTTTGCTTGACTTTCCAAATAATTAACAGTGAAAAGAAAAAGAAAAATAACCAATATATCTGGCATAATCTCGAATTTAATTGAAATGTACTTTGTCAATTATATTTTCCTTCAATTATCTATAATATATTTTTAATTTATATATAATTACTTTTTACCATTGTTTAACTATAAATTATTATATAATAAATTTATTAATCTTTATAATCATTACTTTAAAATTTATATTAGTTCACATAAAATTGAATTTCCTAATCTCCTATACAGTAAAGCGTGAATGGACACGCCAACAATATTTTAATAAGAGCATAACTACTTTAAAAAGTAATGATAATTATCTTCGCATTTTTTAAAATTTTGAAAAATAATATAATTATTGTTGAATAGTGTAATTGAAACGTTATTAAAAAATATTTAAATTTATGGTAAGAAATATTGAAAAAAAAGTTGAATGGAGTAATTATATGATTTCAAATTCTAATATGAAATCAATTAGTATTTAGCTTCCATATAGAGTAGATATATAACTAATGTCAAGCTTGAATCTGTAGGGATTCCAATTGTAATAATAGAATCTGAAGATTGATTTGCGAGAAAAGATTTCGAGAGGTGTTTCTGAATGTCTGAGCTCAGTTTCAGAGTTCATTATTTATAACAATGCAAAACAAGAAATCATAACAGAATCTGCAGGAAGGAAGCTTGAAACTGGTGCCACACCCCGACATGCCTTTTAAGCTGTGAAACATGAAAAACATGATGGATTTTTCAGCTTGTAAGCTACAGCTCCAATCTTATCTTCGATCAGGAATGGCCCAATGCATTAGATCTGAAAGCTACTGAAATCTGTTTAGATGGATGTAGCTTGACATACACAAAATCCAAGGCAGGTGTTTAGGGAATCGCTAGAGTTCTGTCTGTCAACAAAATAGCGAGTGATGAGTTCCATTAGAAATGATATTGTATTGACATGACATTTCTCAGATCAGAAAAATGTTTTAGATATTAGTTTAGAACCCTTCTATTATTTTAAATATGTTTAATGTGATAATCATGACTTCATTAACCAGATACACATGCACACTCAAAGGCCTGTAATTGTGTTGATCACTGTGAGGGGGTTAACACTAATTATCTGTTTCAGGTTTTAAACAATGACTTCTTTGGACCTTCTAAAATTCAAATAAACAAGAATCACAAGTGAAACAAGGAGAACAGAAATAAGGGCTTATACAAAAAGGATAGACAAATCACATCCCCTCGTCACAAAGCATATACAGATAGTATGGATTCAAAAATTCAGGATGTCTTCATCCTGTAATTGGTTTCCTTTACTAATTCATTGTAGTCACTGGGTGCTCCATCATTGATATATGGAAAAGGAAAAAACAGATGGTAAAATAGGAATTTACCACTTACCAGACTAGACACTACAATTTTATCTGACATCTCCTTGTAACTTCTTTTAAAATTGAGCCTAAAGATGCCAAAGTTTCTTGCCAAAGCTCGCTTTCTGTAACTTGAATAAAATAAACCCCATCTGCCCATAGGATTTCTTCAGTCTTAACTACTAAGACATTTCCATGCCAGAATTGGCCTCATAAAAGTACCTGAACAAATAATAAGTCAAAGCACACAGGTCAGTGTCAAGAGATCAGACAGAAATAAAATCATTTTACAACGTCTAACCAGACATCAAGGAGTGACTTCTCCAGAAACATTAATAGCTCATTATAAACCAGCAAAGAACTATAATGGAAATAGCACTCTGCTCGGTTAGTCTCTTTCTCTGAACAACAAAGAAGCCATACGTTGCACTAAAAGAAACTAAAGACTAAAACATATTTTCCTAGACCAAATAAAGAAATAACTACATGTATATCTTTTAAGAGAAACCAACATCAAGATAGGATAATAGCTCCAGGAGAAGGTACAGAATCCTCAAGATATCCCAGTCCATACAATATTACGATCAAATACTTGGATAAAGGTTATATACCTAAATCTGTGCAGAGCAGAATCGTGTTCTTTTCTTCCTAACTTCAGTTGGTGTATATATCCCAATGACTGCCTGAGATTGCCAGGATTGTCAAAGAATGAATTATAACTCCGTCTTTGTCAATAACTTGATCATATTGAGTATGCTACTTCAATAAATTCTTTGAAAGGAGTAGCAGTTGACCATTGCCATCACATAAAAATTCATTGTTGATCCATCTCATCCTTAATTTTTCTCATGAGTTCCAATCCTTGAATGATCGTAATGGATTTGTAACTATAAGTACTTCATCCATAATTTCTAATTCCAATCACATAAGTTTAGCATCACAAGACAGTGATTGTTATGTTATGATATAAAGATGTGGATTCGTACAACCTGTCTTGTAGCTTAGAACACCATCACCTTCATTGCCAAATAAAGATGATTACGGTCCACTAATTTCCTCATCCCAATTGGACTTTGTAAGACATTAAGAGTCACTTTGTATAGGATTGGTCACAGTTTGAGTTTTGCATCATCTCATCATCCATTAGACCATTTGTCACAAGTTCTTCTTCTGGGTAAATACCTTCAACAACCTCTTGGCATCAGCCCTTTTTCCTGGCATAGAAAAATTTGAACTGATATATAAGAGAGTGCTCTCAGATGGCACATGTCCTTTTTCACACATATCTCTCAACAATTTTTTTGCTTCATTCTGATATGACAGTTTAACTGCCCTGTCCATCTCTGGCTGACAGGATAATTTGCACCATCCACAGATTAGAATGTCATACGTTGAAGAGTTTGGGATTCTTCCTCTCGTCAACAGCTCGTTCAAAAGTTCTCTAGCTTGGTGCATCTTTCCTGCTTTTGCATAATCTTGAATAAGCACATTATAGGTTCCTGTTGTGGGAATAAAACCTTTGGTTACCATTTCACAATATAGTGTTATAGAATCTCGTTTATTTCCAACCTTACCATGGCCAGAAACCAATATGTTATATGTACTAGCATTTGGGACAAGTCCTCTTTCCTTCATCTCACTGATTAATTTATCTGCATCTCTCATCAAACCAGCCGTTGAAAAACCTTCTAAAAGGGTATTGTAAGTAGAAATATTGGGAGAGATTCCATCCACCAACATCTGTGAAAAAGTATCCATAGCCTTCTCCACATGACTGCCTGTACAATAACCAAGAATAAGGGCATTATATGTAACAATGTTAGCTTTAATTCCTTTTGTGACCATTTCCGTAAGCACCACATTTGCCTTTTTAGTCATCCCTAATCTGCATAATACAGTGATTAGGGTGTTGTACACTGTCTGGTCAAGCTTGAGGCCCATAGCTAAAAGCTGCTTGTGAATTTGAAAAATTGCATCTGCTTTTCTACTCCTTGAATATGCTTTAAGCAGAAACTTGTGAACAATTGGCGTAGGAACATACCCCATAAGCAACATTTCATTCAAAATATCCATTGCTTTTTCAATTGCACCAGTTTTACAAAGACCACCAATAAGAATATTATAAGTGACCATATTTGGCATTACCCCATAGCACTTCATCTCATTCAGTAGATCCAGAGCATTTTCTATTTTACCTTGTATGAAGTACGTGTTAATCACAGAGTTATATGTAACACAATCTGGAGTGAGACCCAACTCCATCATTCTTGAAAACACGGATTTTGGTTCATATTTTCCTGGCCTTAAGAGCCCCTTAATCAAAGCATTGTAAGCAACAACATCAAACTGAATGTTTTTCTCTGTCATTTCCTGAACTATGGAAAGAGCAGCAGACTTATTTCCTTCTTTAAAGTAACCATCTATTAGAGAAGTGTAGTTAAAAATGTCTGGGTAAATACCCTTGGAGCAAATATCTTTAATTAATGACTGAGCTTCCTTCATGCTTCCAGACCTTTTCAAATTGTTCAATAAAATATCTAATATGATATTGTTGTCCTGCAATCCCCATGATTCCATTTCCTTATAAAAACCAACAGCAGCCTCTTGTTGACCTGCCCTAAAACAGCCATCCATCAAAATAGCATAAACAAAAGTATTTGGCATAATGTTCATTTGAAGCATCTTCCTTAACACATCAACTGCTTTATTTAGCATTCCTTTTTTGGCATATCCACTTATAATAGAAGAAAAGGTAATAACATTTGGAAGAACATGTTCCTTCTCCATTTTTTGCAACACCAACTCTGCAAATTCCATGTCTCCTAACTTACAAAGACCATCTAGAAATGCTGAATATGTGACACAGTTTGGGATAAGATTGAGCTTTAAAATACTTTGGAACATTTCCTCAGCATCTTTAGATTTCCCAACTTTGAAAAGTCCATCCATTATAGTTGTACACAAAACCAGATCAAAAGAAATGCCTCGAACAATCATTTGACTTTGAAAATTAAAAGCCTCCATCACCCTCCCTGATTTGAATAAAGCATCAATAAATGTAGTGTATGAGACATGATTAGGATCTAAATCCATTTTATACATCTCTCTCAGCAATACTGCCGCTTCAGGTAATTTACCATGCCTGCAAAGTCCATGAAGAATAGAACTACAAGTAACCACATCAGGCATGATTCCACTCATAATCATCTTCTCATACAGAGAAAAGAATTCTCCAGTTCCACGATGCTTACAGTAAGCAGCAATTAAGGTTGTCCACGTAACAACTGTTGGCTGCAAATCTCTTATCTCAACCTGACTTTCAACACCACAATCATTTAATACACCAGATTCCTCACCCCTCTGAAAGCCCAAAATCTCATTGAAAAGAGACTCCGCCTTGGCAAGATCCCCCTTCTTACAAAAAGCATCAAGCAAAGTATTATAAGTAACAATGTCCGGCCTGACACCATTCTTCAAACTATCCTCCACCAATTCTAACGCACGGCTCATCAACCCCGCTTCACAATATCCATCAACCAAGGTGTTCAAACCTATAACATCTAGTGGAACCCCCCCTCTAACCAAGTTGTCCACAATCCACTCAGCATATTGAACCAATCCAACTTGACAATAACCCTTAACAAGTATATTACAAGTAACTGAATCAAAACACACACCCTTCTTAACCATTTCGGACAACAACCCAAAACCCTGATCAGCCAATCCATGCTTACAGAATCCCCAAAGAACAGTATTATACGTAACATGATCAAAAACACTGTTGTTCCTGAGATACCCTAAAGCCAAACCCAAGTCCCCCACTTTACACAACGAATGAACCAACACATTAACACTGAAAACATTAGGCACAACCCCACAAAAGACCATCTCAGAATAAAGCACTTTTACTTGAGAAACCAAGCCACGGGCATTGAATTCATACAAAAGGTCGTTCCACAAGGGCAAGGAGGGAACGAGAGAAAGGGAACGCATGCGAGAGAAAGCGTGAGAAGCAATGCAGAACCTGCCAGAAGCCAAGTAGAGGCGAATGAGTGTGCAGAAGAAGGAAGCGTAGAGATGGGTCTTCGTGGGAGGGATCAAAATCGAATCTTTGGGGAGGAGGGAGGAGAATCTTCTGACGGGGATCAAAGGGTAGTGGAAGCTGTAGTTAGGAAGGTGGAGAGTTCTATAGGATGAGAAAAAGAGCACGAGGCTCTTGCTTTGCAGGCTCTTGAGGTGCATCATCTCGGCACGGAGTAGTTACTTCAAGCACTCAAGAACATGGTGGTGTCTCAGAATCTCAATTCAAGTTGCTCCACTGCAATGGAGTGGACTATGAGAGAACACGAAGAAGACAGAGATTGTTACGTTTTGCATTAATCCTCAATTTCCTAGGGCTTGGTACAAGGAAGCCAACGTTGTTTCCAGAATTTGTTTAAAATAATAATAATTATAATCGATTTAAACATGGAACCAAGAATGCAATAAATTGGAAGGATTGCATTTATTTAAGTAAAGTGAGTTTTGGAGAATCAATATACTTATAGTTGTTAATTAAAAATGAATGACTAGAATTGTAACTGATTTTAAACTTTAGTTATGCATGTACTTATTTTCTTTCCATCATAGTAACGACTGTGGTATATGTTGAGTGAAGGATCAACGAGAGACAATTTCAAAAACTAATTTATTGAAATGGAGTACATTTGAGGCTATTCTCTGGCATGAATTTCTTTTTGTCATTTCATTAAGAAATTGCTAAGTGAAGAATTTTTCACATGGCTATTTTATTTTATTTTGAAAAAATATAATATCTGCATCACGTATTTTTTAAATAAAAAAGTTTGTCATTTAGAACTCGCTAGAAGGAGCATCGACACAATTGGTACATGATGCGATCATCTTGTAAAATTTGTGAATTCTTTCACGATAGGAAGCTGTTTTAGTGTATTTTTGATAATGGTGGATAAAATACATCAAATTTATTGTATGTATTTAGATTTTTTATTCAGGTTAAATATTTGTGTCTATAAGATTTGGATTTAGGATAAAAATATTTTTTTTATTATATTTTTTTATTAGAATTAGAGCACTTCTAAGTGCTTTTATTAATTTTATTTTTTCTTGTTAAAAAATTGACGATAGGAAATTGATATACATGTCTTTTGAAATTAAATGAATACTTTGTATTATTGTTAGCTAGTTTTTAAATTTAAATTGGTCTTTTGACTACTTATGCTCCACGTCATACAAATAAACGAAGACTTAAAAGATAGACCTATCCAATAAATTGATATACATGTCTTGTGAAATTAAATGGATACTTTGTATTATCCAATAAATTACAAATATATGTTTAATCTCATCGGGGAAAAGATAAAAGATGTTAATATAAAAATTCTTAATCAAAATTACCTTTCATGGACATTTATGACCAAAGATACTAAGCATTAATAATTCATATATTACTCTATTCATTTCATTTTTTTCAAAGTATATTTTTTCGCTTCTCTCCCTGTGTACTGAACGAAGACTCTGGGAACATATGAGTCTCATGCTAATTGGTCGACTCATGTTAATAGTTGGAGTTTTATTCTTTTTATTTTCTTCTATTTCTACCTAGTTAGTATTTTTGAAACCAAAGAACAATATTCGTTAAAACCATTCATAAAGAGCACTAAGATGCCCTCTCATCACGCTGTGGTTGTGAAAATTATTTACAGGTGAAAGAAAAACGAGGGCAACGTTCTTTAATCTCCCTTTCTAACATTCCATTATTAGCTAAATTTCGTATAAATCTAAATCTTCTTATTTAGTGTCTAGTTTGTGAAATTTATGACATAATACTAAGTAGAAAATAAAGGGTAAAAAGTAAAGTAATATCCTCAAGATTTTGATCATATATTGACCTAAGACCCTTCATCAACTCTTTGGCAAACAAAATCTATGGAGGCTCCATCTTTACCATCACCTAAATCTAAATTATTTGTTCTTATATTACCATATTTTATTATCCCATTTAGATAGCTCACACATCACTAGTTTTTTCAAATAATTGTCATTTAGGCACATTTCTCTCTCTTTATCCTAGGAGTCATCACATGACACCTTTCTCCCTTTCTATTTCATTGCTGTACGTATAACACTTCTCTTTTGAAAAAGATGTGTATAGCACCACAACCCCACTGAAATGACTGGGAATAAAATTCACAGATAATCACAATTGATAGTGTATTACATCATCAGTGAGTTACAATACTATGCAAATTCGCCAACCTCAGACTCCGCAAATAACAGAATCCTCGGAGAAGCGAATGGTGACAGAATTAGTGCAATGAAAAACTATTAGCCGGATAGGTTTGCGAAAACCGACTTCCATGCATTAAGAAAAGAAAAAAGAAGACCTGTACTAAATCATTGAACCATTACTTCAGTTAGAAAAAAGCTGAATCAATTCTCAATTTCAATAAGGTTACTACTCTGTTTGAGAATGCTGCATCATGTATATAAACCACAGAAAAGCAAGTAAGCATGGGACTTGCCTCATCATCTCGTCTTGTGAAACCGATCTTGTAGCATTTCCAGGATACACAACCAATACTGCATGGCTTGGGAGTTGGGAGGGACCAAGATGAGAGTATCCTACAAGATCTTTGACCAGTATAGCACCCCACTTCAGTGAGGAACTTCTATTGGTACAAAAAGTGGGCGTTCTATTTTGGCTTTGGGCTCAGTAACATAATGACTGAGGCCAGGCACCCACTTAAATGCAAATGGTCCAACCCAACAACCATTCTCCGTATTGTTGAATCAGTAACATATACACATGCCCCAACAACAGTCATATCAGGATCTGAGATTGGAAAGTCCGGTACTCTTTTCAAGGAATTGGTGGAGCATTCCTGGGATATCGAGCTGACGAGGGAATCCGTTGCATTGTTCTAGGGTATTCTTGCTTCAAACGTTTATTTGAAAATCCTTGGTGTGACCTGATTCACAAAACAAAAATAAGAAGATGTAAGAAAAAGTTATTAAAAGGTGCACAGAAAGGGGGTAAGAAAAAAATGAATTTTAAAACCAGCATATCATTGTTAGAACATGGAAGCCAATTCTATATGTATTTGATTTGTCTATTTTTTATTTTATTTATAATATTGACTAAAAGCAGATAAGACCGCTCGCACTGCACCATATATACATCAATTTTAAGGAAACCAATAGTCTTGCAATAGGGTATGGCTTCATATTATTGTTTTCATCATCACTGGTAGCTTGCGAAGATGCAGCCAATCCCAAAAATCAAATGGGTGCAAACAACCCGCTAGATCAAGAAAGCTGAACAAGGGAAAGTATAAACTAAACTTCATCCATTATGCAATAGAACAAGTAAAGAATATTAAATATATACAATCTGCTAATCAAACTAACGGACCTGGGAGAGCTCTGACGTTTCTGAATGCTTTGGCCAAGCTTTGACCTTAGACTTCCTAGTGCCTTCTCGGCAGCCTAAAAAAAATGAATCTTTAGTGCTCCAACACCATAAGTGAAGAAGTTAATGCAGAAGATAAATATATTCATAAATATTATTTCATAATTAAAGAAAACGACAGACCTGCATTTTAGCTTCATCCCATGTTAATCCGATACCTTTACCAAAGACCTTGCCATCTATTTCGACCTAAAATATAGAAAACAAATTATTAGATACTGCCCAAGCTTTTCTATTTTAAAAAATGCTAGAATTAAGGAGGAAAGGTCAAAATATAGGGATAAAAAACGTGACAGAAATGTTCAGAACTACTATTTAACACTCATCCTTCAACTTCTCTTGAAAGTATAATCATAAACCACATAAACAGAAGGAAAGTGAATATTTCTGAATTTCATCCTGGAGATACCAAACTGCCCAAAACACCAAATATATATAGAAAAAAAAAATCAAAGTACCAGCATAATGTTTCTCTTAATCTACCTCTTGAAGTAAAAAAAACAAAGAACTAAAACACATAAATAAATAAGATAGTTTCATAAACAAAGTATAGTTCTTTGGAATGCAATGAAGCCAATATTTTTTATCTACTGGTTCAGACTGCTGAAGCATTCGATTACAAACCTGTGCATGTACTTCATCTTTCTGAAGTGAATTTGTTGCCGCCGGAGCAGGTGCAGATAGAAAATTGACACCAAGACCCTCCATCATGCACTGAAGAAATTGAGTGCACAAGTTATAGTATATCAATAACACAAACACTTAACAGAATTCAACAAAGATATTTTCTTGTTGGGGAGGGATAGGTTGGTAAATTTAAAAAATTTTACCAATTCTTTTAGGGCAGAGATTGAACCCATTGGCCTCTTAGAGACTTCCAACCTAGGATCTAAAACCCTTGATGGATCAGATGCAGTTGAAAAGGAAGCTGAATCCTCTTTAGGCAATGGCTGATTACTAAGAGAGCTGGCGACAGCCATGTAACCATTGTCATTTGCATTAGGAAACCCACCCACATCCCCATATGTGGAACCAGGCTCATCCTTAGCACTAGACAAATATATATCTACAAAAACAGCCAAAATTGTCAAAATATACATTATGAAAACAAAAATTAATAAAAGGAAAAAAAACTTGTTTAATCATTATCAGCTATTATTTTTCCGACATTGGGATCATGCAAGAGATTTTAGGCGGTTTAGAACCTGACTAAAATTTGCAAATCAACTTATAATCATAATTTCTTATTCATGTACCTCAACCTAACCATTTCCTTAACCAAATAACTTTCATTCATTGCAAATAAAACGATTGTCCACACAAGATCTATTAGACCAACTGTCCTAAAAGACTTAATTGTTGGAGGCACGCCCAAGAATGGTTCTACCATTTTAGATCACTAGAGATCCTAATTCAAGAGCCTTCTAAGCTTGAACATGGATACCACATAGGCCCACCTCACCTTATGCTGAATTTTAATTTAATAATAAAGACAAGCAACATGGCTTAAAATATTGACCATTTCGTTCGAAAGATCAACTCTCTCAAGCTCCAAAGAGGAGGCCCAATAATGGTTTGTCTCTAACAAGTTTTACACTGAACTTTTATCGATAGCAGGTCCATGGATGAGCTTAATACACCCTTGAGTAGGTCAATATCAAGCCAATACATCCGTTAACAAGCAGGGTCTTTTGATGGAGGGGGCTGCCAAAAATACAATGCAAGAAAAATATTTGCAAAAGCAAGTCACTATAAAAAAATTAGAACATCTTACCCGCCAAATGTTTGATAGAATCCTCAGCAGCCTTATGTTGTGCTTCCTTTCTAGTTCTTCCAAATCCATGACCGATTTTTTTTCCGGAAAACCATGCCTACAAATAAAATGACAATTATGAGTAGACAGTCAAATCAATAAATTCTGATAAAATAGAACCAAATAAATATTTCAACAGGTGACTTCACTCTACACAAAGTAAGATGAAATAAGTTTTGAGTCTCCAACCTAAAAGATCACATTAAATTTGTAAACTTGTTTCCAGAAAAAACAATATCCATTCATCAAGGTTTCCCAACCTTCTGTTTTAATACATAAACTTCAAATGATTGGTGTGCATACAATTTGCATGCAAAATCAATTTTTCATGTTATTTAATAGGGTAAAGTAGAAATCACACACAGTAACCAATTCTAAAAAAGAGTGCAAGCGCCAGAAAGAGAGATTTTATACCCACTGAACGAAAATTAAACTAACTCATATAAATCTGAATCCGTGGAGAAAAATATAAAATGAACAAAATGGATGCAAACATAATCAACAAGGGATCATAGTCACGGAGTCCACAATGAAAGATACCTCAATGGAGAACTGCAGTTCTGTGCTTGCAACCAAAGATGACATAAATTCCACCTGTTCACATTAAACCTTAGAAACTAGAAGAAGCATCGCACAGAGAAATTGCTATATCCAATGATGCCCCTCTAATTATTTACTAGCAAAGAAACATATTTGTACTCACCTTAGTTCCACACTTCAGTGCAATTTCCTGTAATACTACAACTGGAGTATCCGCATGAAAAACAGAATGGCCAGATTCAGAGTCAAGATCCCTGTGGCTGGAAGATGATCTACTAAAGGGTATTTCATCAACTTCACAACAACAATGAAATTATGTCATTCTAATGTTAACACTAAAACAAATAGAACTGGAAGAAAAATTGTGTAAACCTCATACCAAAAGCACAACAATAAAGGCATGTGTGTTTCAAGTTTTGTAGAAATACTCCAATAAAAGTGGGAATATGACATTCCTGTGCTTGGTACGCATGACCATTATGCCTATGTTTTACTAGCATTTTACTCCCATTGTAAAGGATAGACATATTACTTTCTAAAGGGAACAGAAGTTACACTGAAACCCAACCAACCATTAACTTCAACTCCGTACCACATTATCTTTTTTTGTTTTGACAAATCAAAATTGGGAAACATTTCCGGAACATTAAACGCTAGCCCATAGTTTTTAATTTACCCAATTATAACGTTAGTGCAACAGAGAATCAGAAGTAGTTTTATTGGCAGAAACTAGCAGTGGTTAGATATTAAATAGGTGTAAATAAATAATAACTGTCATCACTATTTATCATTCCTTCTCTATTTTCCTTTATTGATAGTAGTGCTTTTGTCTTCACATCACCAAAATAACCTAATGATAATTAATAAGGATAAAATTGGTATATGAGTAATAACTTTAAAAAATCAACTAACTCACTTATTTTATTGGTTTGTGTAACTCTGTTACAAGTGTCTTATATTTAATATTAGACGGAGTATTATTTAAATTAGTCGAATAATAATGTCATGTTGCCAGTCTATGACAGAATATCGTTAAAAATGTGCATAATAGGGAAGGGGGGTATGTGTGTTTTGCCTTTTAGTAACTTGGCAGAAAACTCTTCTCTTCAGGAGTCTATGACTCTGGACAGCAAATTCTGCTTTATTTTCGTCTTTTATGTGATACTCTTGTCCAAAATATTCTGTCATAACATTCCTGCCTATAGTGATCCTGGGAATATACCATATATCTTGAAACAAACAACTACCAATAAAACATTTTCAAGTTCATATAATGCATTTTTAAATGCTTACTATCTCCAGTTAAATAGTAAATGAATGAAGACAAAGGCAATCCTCTCGAGATACTTGATGAAAGAAAAAAAACAAGGTGTACATATGAACGAAAAAAACAGATCTGTGAAGCATTAATAGAAAACATGGAGTTAAAAAGTAAATGAATGGGGACAAAGGAAATCATCTCAAGAGATATGTTTATTATGAAGAAAGTGAGACAAAAAAAGCAAATCTATGAAACATTAATAATAAAAACAAACTTGAGCATATATATATATATATAGACACACACACACTCACAAACTCAGAACACCAGAGATCCAAATAACTGCAGCCAAACACTAATCATTACAAAAGAATACGTGAGGAACGGACTAGAAAGAAACAATCATAAATATAACCGCAAGTACTACGGCTTACCAGATAAAGATCGATAACTTGAGGGCATGTGGTTTGATCTTGGGCGATCATCTCTGTGATACATCTGCACAGAAATTATCTTTATACAATTAATTGGCTAAATAAGCTAAAAGTCTAATCCAACTGTAAAACCTGAGATGATAGACCCAAACATAGTCATTACCTCCTTTGGTAATCTTTGGTGGCTATCATGGAGAATTCTATCAGATGAAATGGAACTTTCAACCTTAGAGAAAAAGGATGGATGAGGAGGCCGGTGCTTTTCAATAACCAATGGACCAGAATCTACGGAAAATTCCTTAGGTACTACCCGGTTTAGTGGCTGTGAACCAATATCCTCCTCTGCAGGAAACCAACCCCCTCGAGATGATACACGAGGGGCAGAGACTGGAATGGGATGTCTGATAGGATATGTAGGCTCATTGGATGCATGATCCCTGGTATCTTGTCCATGTTGCAATATGAGAAGCCTTCGCCTTGTATCTGGATCTAATTCTGATTCAGGTACTTCACCTTCTTCTCTAGCGGGAGAGCTATGCAAGCTAGATTCGGAAGGAGCAGCTTGACCAATTGGCTTTACTAGTGCAGCAGTTTGAGGAAACTGTACATGGGTAAATGGCATCATAGATGCCTGTGCTGTTGGCGGAGGAACTGAACCAGAAGACACCATTGTGTACTGAAGAGAAGTGAGCCTGGGGTCTAGGTTTGCATTTGTCGCAGGGATCGTTGAAGCTGCTGACAGTGCATCCTAGCAGCAAGAACAATTAAAAAATAAATAAAAAATGACACAAGCTTCATGTTTAATCATACATATATCACAGTTCTCATATATTCATTCAGAGCTCGGGTTGATACCTTCAATTTTCTTTCTACCTCAGCATCTGCCATGCCATCAAACAAGAATGGATCTCTGTTTCCATTGGAAATGGCACTAGAACCATCATCCTGAGTTCCAGTAAAACACAATGAAATGATACAAATATTACTTTGACATCAACACAGTAGCCCACCTGATACGAGGCAACAAAATATGTATATTTGTATATTGAAATACACTAACCTCTGAGACTAGATAATTGCTCACATCAGGAGGAGTGGGTATATCTTTGATATCATCTTCATAGGCAACTTGAGGAATCTTTTGTAAAAGACCATCATCAAAATCTCTGTCACCAAATCATAAGACTTAATTAGGTTCAAGAATCCAGTTAAGTATTTACTTTTATACTGATTTAAGATAAGTAAACTGCTCTAAGAGCAACCTATAACCATTAAACAGAGTTGTCCCCCAGATAGGCAAGGAAAATTGGTGAATCTGTGCATATCCCTTTCTTTAAGGTGTAGACGTAACAATCAAAATTACTTTAGGTTTAACACTCTAACTTACTTAAAGAAGCCACCCCTAACATTGCAAGCAACATTTCTTGCAACACACAGGACGGGGATAGTATTGCTTGCCTACAAGACAAACAGGTTGCATAAGTTCATACAGTGAAAAAAGGGCAAAATTCCATTAATGCAATTGAAGGTATTGGGCTTCCAACTCTAAGAAAGAAAATTTACTTCAGCTTGAGGAGCATAATACGGAGCAAATGCAGGGACAACATGCACTCTAGGTTGATCCTTCTCATCCCACACTTTCAATCGATCATCAATTACCAATGCCATCTTTGGATGGCATAAACCATCTTGGAAGACATTGAACAATGACTTCTTCAAACCTATATTGAATTATTGAAACACCATATTAGAATTATTAAACTAAATAAAACAGCAGCAGGATTAAATCTGCATATCAATCTCAGATAGGTGAATTTTAACATACAAGCTGTTCTCATTTCCACAGTTTGCTTCTTTTAGATGTTTCATTACAAATATACTGCTTGTCATTGCAAACAAAACTAATAGAATAGAAAACAACCATGCAATTCACCTACCAGACTTAACACATACAATGCGACCTAACAGTTCTTTAGAATTTATCAAATTTGAATCTGGATCAAGAAGTCTCCACATTTCTAGTGCATAGTCCCTTTCAGCCATTGTGCACACATAAACCTCAAAACGCTTGCGCCCTCTTGCAGTCAGATAGCTCCGAAGATCTTCCCATGCAGGTCTCAACCTCACAAGAACACTAGTATCTCGAATCTTTCCAAACACAAAATTTTGTTAGATTGATGATTCTGACAAGTCTATCTGCTTGGATATGCTAAACAAAATAGATAAAAAACAGCTTATCTATGTCTATATGATAGAATTAAACATCTTGGCATAGGATAGCATAATGAATGCACTATAATGTGAAAATCACATTACTCATCCAAACAAGGCAGCAGTCACATCAATGGCAATGAGAAAGTGTCTCGATCAAGTGTTTACTTGAACCAATAGAGAAATTAGTTAATGTCCAGAAAAAAGCATTTTAAAACAGGTATAAAGTATAATAATAAATCTAAAAGGAAAACACAAATCCCCAATATGTGGCAGTAGATACAACAAAACTAGTGGATACAAAAATAAATACCTGTGGATTGATGCGTGTCAGAATAATGTTCTTATCCTGCAATCGTATAAGTGGCCGAACTATAGGCTGATGACTGTCAGATAATGCCGGGACTATCTCAGATTGAACTTTTATCACTCTCCCGTTATCAACAACCTGATCATTTTCAGCATATTGCTTCAATATATTCTTATCATCTAGGTAGCGCTTGACCTCAGCCTGCATGCCAGAAATTCGTTGTGGATCTACCTCAGAATTTATTTTTCTCTGGAGTGCATCAATTCTATCCTCGAATGATCGCATTGTGTTTGCTACGATAAGTGTTTCATCCAGATCAAACACTATACCCAAACATCTAAGATTCAGCATAACGAGGCATGAATCATAAAGTCCCAAAGCAACAATAAATCCCCAAAAGCATGGTCTGTCATCATTTCGTGAATGCATTGCAACCAAATGTATTTCTTCCCCACCTAGTGGAATTACGGCAGTCTGCAGGGTCCAACATCATAACGTAGTTAAAATCCAGAGAATTTGTAGGAAACAAAACACACTACTGTTAAAATCCAGAGAGAATTTGCAGGAAATAATGACATACTATTGTTAACCTCGCATATTTAAGAGATAAACATGACTGTCAATGCTCACAAAAAATAAACTGCATGTCGTCTTAAGTAATGATGCACATTAACATATTCGCAACTCTGTTCAAAATATAAAAGTCATCTTTCTACACTCTAGACCACAATTGTAATCTTTCAAGAATTTAAGATCCTTTCTTCGACCTAAACCCAAGTCAGCATAGATATTACATTTCACTAAAACATACTTTTTGTGACAACCAACCCTAGCAGCATTTTCATATGATCAACCACAAACAATAGTCTGTCATAAAATAGTCTCATTGAACATCATGAAACTCAGTTCAGTTTAGAAGTAATGTCAATCCTGGGTCTCTGTTAAGTGACCAATTAGCCTGTTCCTTCATCATCTGGGTTCAAAACAGCAGATTCGTTAAGTCCAGGCAAATTATTACAAAATTAACACACAAGTCATAAGTGGGTTATCCAAATATCTGAGTGCAGTCCTCTGAGATTAATTAAGTCCAGAGTCAAATTGTCATGGAAGATAGTGCTTTAATAGTTAATTTATTTTGAGCCCTTTTAATTTTTTAAAGTGTTACTATATACCTTGTTCTCTCTGATACACAAGGAGTGCAAGTGAAAGAGGCCGTCCTGCTGCTGAGTCTTTGACTCCATTTTGAAGCAAACACCACATGAGGTAACAGTGTGAAGCACAGCAAGTGGTGGACACCTCTCACTTGGTTGCGAGAAGTGGCTTATTCTGATTTCCTTCACATGGAAGTTCTTGTAGTTGTTCTCTTCCGGGTATACCTCTACCTTACCCAACACCACCTCCCCCTGGTACACCACCGATTTATACATTCTCTTTTTTTTTCCTTCAAATCAAATCACTACAACACACAAAAGTCTTTGGAAATTCCGTCAAGATTCCGTGTAAGTAAGGGAAAAAGTATTCATCAACATCATCATCATGGCCGTGTCAACAACGCTTTAAAGATTCGTCTGATTTTTGCATTACCAGAAAGGAAATGTACATATAAAATAACACAAAAATGAAAATTAGGGCGTTTTGTTTCCGGAGAGAGTTTTAGATGCGTGATTGAAGGTGATGGCGGATAAAAAATAATATTCCAAAAAATCGAATCGCGGAGGCTGGGTGTGTGGATCGTGAATCTCCGCCGAGGAGGCCGGGGAAAGGTTTGTTTATGCTTGAGAAATGCGATTGTTTCGGTGGCAGCTAGGGTTTGATGATGGGTGTGCTCGTGGAAGATGATGAAGATGATCACAGAGGAGAAACCCTAGATCCGGAAAACGAAAGGTCAAAAACTGTACTTGGTTCCTAATGCATAAGCCACTCCCAATAAATAACACCAGCAATAAAAAATTAGTATACCCTTCTTTTTCTAATTTCATAAATCATTAATTACAGATAAACTCTGCTTTTTTGACCTGGTGCATCCTCGATAATATATATATTAATAATTAATAAATTAATGCTTGTGGTAGGTAGATCCTTTTATCCAAATATTGCACTTTATTTTTTATTCTTCACAAAATTAGTGTAATTTTAAATTAGTTATCAACTTATAACAATTTGTATAGAAAAACACAAGTCATACAAAAATAAATTATATTTTATATAGTTATTTAAATATATATATATATATATATATTGTCTAAATTTATACTATTTTGTAATTTTAAAAAAATAATGTTAAAGGAACCATATAAATTATTACGAGAAAGAAAAAGTATAACTTACACTATTTTGAACATGGATATTTTGTCTTTACTATTTTTATTTTATTTTTATCGTTGCATATGTACTAAATTGATAATTTTAAGATTTAAGATATTGTAATTTCAATATCTGATTAAGATAAAATGTATTTTCTTTTTTATTATCTGTAATCAAACAAATGTATGTTTGATAATAATAAAAATACTTTATCAATTAAGGGATAACATCTTGAGAGAGAAATTAAAGATATCAAAGTCTCCTAAAAATATAAAATACGGATAGTCATTTAATTTGTAACTAAATTTCCTTTTTTTGAAGAGAACAGCTTTTGTTCATCAATTTTAATAATACAATAATAACGAAAATTATATGCAATAATAACAAAAACTAGATGCGCATCTTTCTAAAAAACAAAAAATTAACAACGAAAAATCATTCTTTAATAAATAAATAAACATTATATATATTGAAATAAATATTTATCTTATATCCAATCGTAATCTATAATAAGCTTAATAAGTAATTAAAAAATAAATTACATGTTTTTTTTGGACTTCTTGTGCCGGGATAACATATATATTTATAATAACTAAATTTTATCATCAACTTCTAAGAAGAAATAATAATGATTACATATTTTGTTATAATATATTTTTGTTATCAATTTTATAATAAATATTTAGTAATTGATTGAATATAATTAATGTAAACTAATTATGTTAAGAGATGAAATTTATTGTTTTCTAAAATGTTATTATATATTTTTTTCATTTTTTATTATTAGTATCATTGAATATTATTCAATGTTAATCATCTTAATATAATTTTCATTTTCATAACATCTTGAATCTCAGTATTATTTAACTCCGTTAAATATAAAATTACTTTGTCCTGATGATAAAATTATATATTCATCACCACGAAACCTTACTATGAATAAAACAAAATAGTGAAATTCTAAAACATGTTGTTAAGGCTAACAGGTTTAAGTAGTTTATGACGAAGTTCAGAAAGTTTATGAAAGAACAAAACAAATCTTTATTTTTTTTATAAACAGTTATTTGAGTTGTTGAAACAAATAAGTATATATATGTTTTATTTGATTGGGGACTCCTGATAATTAGGAATTTATTGTGGTTTTGAGAAATAATGTTAAAATAATATATATTATGTTTAAGAAGAGTTTTGCAAGATAGAAACTACAAGAGGCATTAATGAATAATGATGGGGCATGTAATTTAACAAAATTGAAGTATAAAATCTTTATAAAAGTTGCGAAATTTAATAAAGGACACTGGATAAAATAATCATTGGTCCATAAATGACCATAGAAAATATAACAAATGTTTGAAATTGAAATTTAAAAGCTTTGAAAAGTAATTATTATAATCATTGGCCAATCATTGACTAAATATTAGTTTAGTTTAGGCTAATGTAAGATCTCTCAATTGAAAAACATCCATTGAAAACGAAAATTAAATGTTTAAATTAGTTTCTCCACTATATACACAAGAACTTGTATTTTCTAAGAATGTGTAGTTATCCACGAGAAACAACCGTTAGTTGATAAATCATTATTTTTAAATATTTGAAATTCTAATGTAAAATATGTAGTTAACTAATTCAATTAAATTGATTTTTTTCTTTTTATATAGTATTGCAGTTATAATTTTATTTAAATATTATTCATCATTTTATTTTAAAATTATATTATTTTATTGTAATTCTCCTAATAGTAATCACAACAACAAAAGTAATAAAGCATGTCTTATATGTGAAGATGACACATCTCATTGTCAATTACAACGTGGAAGAAAAATAATGTACCTTGAACATAATTAAACCATCCGTTTATTTAATGTGTGTCGAGAAATTGAACTAGCTCGTCCATTTATTTAATGTGTGTCGAGAAATTCAACTAGCTCTAACAACTTAAAACATGGGTAGCCAGTATATGAATGTGTGAAAAACCTACAAGTTATGTTTGAAAAAAAACCAAAAGCCTTTCACAAAAAGAAACATATAGAAGAAAAGATACATCTTCTTTGATCTCTGGTATTATAGGGTGTTTGATGTGAGGTATTATATAAATATCATGTCGTAGAGAAAAATATGTGTGATACTATTATGAGAGAATGTTGCCAATGCTTGTTTGGACATGATTGAAATGTTTATGAGAGAATAATTAACTTCATAGTATCATAGTGCATATTTGTCTTTGACATGTCACACATTCTTTAAACAAAAGAAGATAAGTTTTTATGAGACTTTACAAGCCTTAAGGTTTAGTAAGGTTACTTTTCCAATATTAATAGACTTGTATATGTGAAATATATGAATTTGCTTGGGTTAAAGTTTCATGATTGTTATATTTTGATGCAACAACTTTTACTTATGGCAATTAAGGTGATATTTTCAAAGAATGTCATATATGCATTGCTTGGAATAAGCAAGGTCAATATTCTTATTGATGATAAATGTCATGTGTTGCAAGTAATTGTTAGGTATTAGAGTAACAACATAAGAACTCACAATAAAAAATAACAAATAAAAAGAGAAACAAAACAAAAATTCAGCAACAATATAATTTATTAAAATGAAATAAAATTACAATACCATTCTCTCTAACTCTAAGGAGAAAACAATAATACTCACTCTTAGAAATAAGTCAAACAACTACAAAAAGAACCTTAAAAGAGAAATTAATTTTCTCTCTTAATTTTTATCTCAAGCACTATAACAATAGAAACGAAAAGGAGAACTTTTAGACTTGGATATAACTTTTTGCCTAATAGTAACCTTCAATCCAATACCATGTTCTAGAAACAATGAATAACCAAATATGAAAAAAGATCATGGTATGTAAATCTTAACCTACATAATTTAATCATAAAAAACTTATAAAAAATATATATAATTGGTATTTATTTTGCAACACACTTATGAGATCCAAAACACTAATTTGTTGAGAACTAAATGGATTTCATATGTTGGGCAGCAATGGAAGGGTTTTAAAAGTAACCGTATTATTTGTTATATTTATGGTGAGTCGGGTGATAAAAACTCCTAAAAGACATACCAATTCCTTGAGGAGGAGACACGGTAAACCTTATGGGAGAGATTAGTAAATCCTGGCTTTCAAGTCGATTGAATTATAATTTATGGTGCAATATTTTAATTATTTTGTAATGTCTCTTTCTTATAGTTTTATATGTGTGCGATGTAAATAATATGAAAGGAGGAAAGTTGCACGTGACATTCACACAAACAATGTCCACCCGCTTAGTTTGTATGGTGTTCGATATTTATCTTGTGTTCGATATAACAAGCTTGAGCATACCATGTTTTGTGATATATCTTTCTTAGTTCCCACTGACTAGTCAAAAGTGAGTTTACATCTCCACCTTTATTACTTTTATCTTGGGACATTTTTTGTCAATGTGTATTCAAATGTTTATGTTGTGATATCATCAATGGAACAAAGTCCTAGGGAACATTCATTTTGTAGGGGCATGAAGACATGTTGGTGGTTGCCATTGGTCATCGTGAGCATCCCAGGATGTGTTCATGCTATTGTACGAGAGGTAGACATTAACTAATTCTTGATACTCAACATTTACGAGAGTGCCCATTTAACCTCCAATTGGCCCTCTACAAGTTTCTATTATTCATGTCAACACGATGAGAAGTTGTGTTACTTTTGATTGATTAAAGGTGGTTGGTGTTGATGTCCTTACTAACTATGAGTTTTATATTGATGATCCCCCAATACTCAATGACCTTAGGTAAATTGTATTTCATTTATATTTGTTAATTTGTATTTTATTTAATCTTATATATTTTTATGACCTCATGTAAAGTTTATACATTAAGGCCAATTAGACACTACCAAATAATTAAGGAAGATATATGCGTGTGGTGGTTCGAAACATTTGACATGCTACTCCAAAACCGTAAGTGTCTTCTCTTTGATGTAATGATAATAACAAATAGAAAACAACTTGTACAAATTATATATATTTTCTAAAGTTATAGGTAAGACTAATAACACCCATTTTTTTATGTCAGATTAATGCCATGATTGTTATGGATATTTATATACTATGTGTATTAGTATTACAACTTTAGCTATTGTAATGTGTTTTTAGTAATCTTAAAAAGATAATCATATTCAATTGTTTATTCTAACGTTATATTTTTCAACTTCAAGATACATCGCTTTTACACAAAGAAATAAAATACTTACATTTATGGATCTATTGACCTTATTGTTATTTAGAGTACAATAAATAAAGTGAGTAGGATACAACATATTTAATAAAAAAATTTTTAAAAAAATATAAATAGAAAGATGAACCTAACATCTTACTTACTTGCATATGTAAGTGTACACTTTTTTACTCTTAACTATTTTTTTGTGATTATCTCGTATTCATTATATAAAAAAAAGTAAAACTTTAACCATAACCATCCGATACTCAAACTTTTTATACTACTATATTTCACATGTTATATAAATTATATTTAATAAATTTAATGACTAATATAATATAATGAATGTTTATTCTTTTTATAGAGTTATGAAAGTTTATTTAAGACTATAGAAATTTTGATTAAAAAGCAACTTCAATTTGTTACACTTAATATAAGTTATTTGTGTCACTATTATTTAATTATGATATAAAATACATTTTAATTACTTGTATTTATTCCGTAGTGCTAATATCAAATGAAAAATTATGAATACGAAAATTATGTGATGGAACACGTACATATAATTGATTTCATGAAGATATATAATACAAAATTAACTTAAACACCTTAATTATTTAAGTATAATTAAGTAAGTAAACTTTTAAATTTTTGCGTATCAACTACTAATTTCTTTGAAAGAATCGATAGGATGCATTCATTATTTGAAATACTTTTAATAATTCATGGATTGTTTGGATTGATTTAAATGTACATGCCAATAATACATTTTAAGCCTTTTATTACTATGTTTATCAATACCCGCATTTTTATTATTTTTATGTTGTAAATATTTTGCTGTTTAATTCTTAATATTTAATTAAGAATAATAACAATTTTATAGATAGTTAATATTTCTGTTAAATTATAAATGAACAACTTTATTTGAGACTATATATTACATACAGGGGAATGATATTAATTTCTATGGTGAAAATAACTAAAACAATTAACATTAAAAAAAAACCACTATTTATGATGATTTTTTACCCAGATATTACACGTTCTATATGTTAATCTGATAATAACCATATTAACAAAGTAATATTTAAAACATAAATTTTTACACAAGTTTTACATATTGTATAATGATCTGTTTACAATCAATATAGTAAATTGTACTCACTATGATAGTTTTTATTGATATAAAAAATGTAAACTTTTCACATGACATGGATTTTTGTCAATTATATGACGAATCTAAAAAATCTTAGATAATCAACATAAAATTTCTAAGGTATTGATACCTCTTGTAGCATGATGCAATTATAATTTATCTAATCCAATAATTAAGATTAAAATCTTTATTAACGTGTAGATAACCAAGCTTCTTAATTCAAAATGAATGACCATATACAAGGTTTGACAACTAGGATTTTACATGTTTAAAAAGTATTTTCAATTGTTACTAATTATGTATCATACACTTTCGTACTAACACAATGGTAGTTAACTCTACACCATCCAACGAAAAAACATTTTTCTCTTATTTTGTCTTACTAAACAATCGTAAGAAACCGATTTATTTTATTTTTTAATATAGTATGTGCATGTGAACCAATAAATTCTCATAAAAACGAGACCCAACTTCAAGTACACCAGCTGCAATAGAAATATAAAAAACTGTCTCCTCTTCTAAGATTTGACCTTTAAAGTAAACAAAAAAATACACATGATGGAAAAAATGTATTATTCCCAACACGTAAATATAAAATACGAACCTATTAGTTGTTACTGAAATATATCATAAATACAGTTAAAAATTGTATTTAAGTTTTAAGTAGTAAAACTAAATAGTTAAAAACCAAAAAATTAAGCAAAGATAAAAAGTGTAATTTAAGATAGAGAATTATTTTTTTAATAGATTAATTCTTAAATTAAATTAATTAAGAAATGGATTTTTTTTTCATTAGTCCACCTTCACGTGAGAAAACGATATCTGAAGTTTTAAAAATACCGAAATTATCCTCCGTAGATGTTGAGGAAAGGGTTTTGTTCGTTCTCTCACCGGATAAAATAAACCACACTGATCCATCGATTCAAAATCGCACGGAATTTGAAGAAAAATTCAAATTCACCCATCTCAACACTTTGTTCATCAATTCAATTCAATCCAATCCAATTCTTCTTCTTCTTCTTCTTTGTTCTTCTTGTTCCAGTTCTTGAACTGAAACAGCTCAACTTCTCACCTAATTTTCAAAATTCCCGAAAAAGCCCTTTTTCTAGTCCCCAAATGCCTCACCCCTTTTCCTCCGTTTAGCCGCCACCAACACCCACCACCCGCCGCCGATCTCCGCCAAAGATGATCGTGCGCACATACGGCCGCCGCAACAGACCCCTCTCGGGAACGTGCTCGGGATCCTCATCGCTCAACGACGACGTTTCGGAGCCCTTCTCGCAGGAGACCGACGACCCTCTGTGCGCCTTCGCCTTCTCCTCGCAGGACTCCTCCTCGCAGCATTGGCCCCTCTTCGATTCAGAGATCGACGATTTCTGCGCCGAGGGGAAGTCCAAGCGGGCGCGGCGCGCGGCAGAAAAGCGTGCGGCGGCGGCTGAGGGGATTCCGGCGACGTCCACGCTCATGGAAGCGCAGGAGTTCGGTGAGATGATGGAGCACGTCGACGAGGTGAATTTCGCTCTCGATGGCCTCCGCAAGGGCCAGCCTCTGCGGATCAGAAGGTCGAGTTTGGTTTCGCTCTTGACAATTTGCTCCACTACGCACCAGAGGAGGCTTCTCAGGACTCAAGGGTGTGTCAATTTCTTTCCAGCTTTCTTCTTTCTTGCGAATCTGAAATGGGTCTTTTGCCTTGAGCTTGTTCATAGTGTGCGTGTTTTGGTTTAATTTCTTTATTTTTCTTTAATTATTTTGAAAATTTTGTTGGGTTTGTATCAAAATTTTAAATTTGGCACGGGAGGAGTGTTGGGGTGGTTTTAGGTCCGTTGGATGTGTGGGGTTTTTGAATTTGTCGGCGCTTTCGAATGTTGGGGTTGAGTCGGGAGCTGTAAATTTCTTCGTGGATTTGAGTAATTATTACTTATTTACTTCTGCCTGAGATGAAGAATTGAAAGGGTGGATATTTTTTCAGTTTTTGCTTCTGGTATTAACATTGCTGTTAAGGTAGATTTGATCTTGGGATCTCTTTGGCTACTTTTTAAGTGGAAATGCGAGTTGAAGGGAGATTAGATATTTTACCGTTTTCAAGGATTGCGCCTGTTTATTTCACTTAAAGGACTATGTTGCCGGTTTTATTTTTTTTCTTAATTTTTACGAGGTAATCCGGTGCCCCTTTTAGGTGTGATATTAGTCATCGCCCGTGGTATTGAGCCTCCTTTGCCAGTGCTTTCTTGTGTGGTCAAACCCAACCCGGAGGTGATGAACCCTAAGTTTGCTTCCCACTCTAGCCACCCATTGTGGTTGCCTTTCTTGCTATTTGATACAGTAATAATAGTAATGTAGAATTTTCCGTATCAAGATTTACGAGATTATAAAGATTCATAATATTGTTGTTATCATTGCCCCAAGTGCTATGTAATTCTCAGTGAGTGAGCCAGAGTAGTATTTTCTGGAGAAAACTCTCCATTAGGTCCTCCGAAAATTTTAGTTGCCAAATTTGTTCCTCAAAATGTTTTTTTTGGTCAAAACATTAGTTTCTCGAAGATGTTTTTTTTGTCATTGCTCTAGTCCTTTGAAGATTTAATCCCTGATAGTTTCCATGTGTCACAACTTTGGTCTTCCACAGGGATGAACACGTGCTGACATTTTAGATCTTTGAAAAACTATTTGGTGTTAGATTTCATTTTTAAGTGACTAATTTGGTTCCAAAACCTTTGGAGGACTACTTTAGTGACCAACAACTTTGGAGACTAATGGGGTGTTTGATTTAGCTTTTGGCAACTAACTCAAGTGCTCTTTCTATGTCCATAAATCTTCATTTAGATGGAACTTTAAACTGAGTGCATGGATTGAATTCACTTTAATATTAGAAATATACCTCCTGTATGGATGTTTAGCTGATGAACCCTGATTTTTATGACTTTATAGGTTGGCAAAGACAATAACAAATGCCATTTTGGGTCTCAGTCTCGATGATTCTCCCAGCAATCTTGCAGCTGCAACCCTTTTCTACATTTTGACCAGTGATGTAAGTCTTCTTTGGTCTATGGAAATGCTGATATCGGATTTTGAATAATGAAAGAAGCTATGGGCAATACGACCATTACTGTTGTGTATTTTACCAGATACGTTTTTATTTCAGGGCCAAGATGATCACCTCCTTGAATCACCTGGTTGTATTCAATTTCTAATCAAGTTTTTAAAACCAATTGTCACCACAGCCATTAAAGACAAAATACCAAAATTTGGCTATAAACTTTTATCATTGCGTCAGAATGATGACATGTTTAAAAATACAACGGGAAGATTGGATTCTAGTTCTGCAGAAGTTGTTTCTAGAGTACAAGAAATTCTAGTGAATTGCAAACAGCTAAAAGCATGTCAGAATGACAGTAGGGCGGAGAGACCGGAATTATGCCCAAAGTGGTTAGCATTGCTGACAATGGAGAAGGCTTGTTTGTCTGCCATTTCTCTTGATGGTATTGTAAAGAACATTCGTGTCCACAGTTTGTATTATTGGCTGAAGATGTTCTTTTTCTTCTATTATTATATCATGTTCTTTTAAATTTCAAATGCCATTTTTTTGGCACAAAAATAATAATAGATAATCAAATTTGTTCATGTATACTGGTATTAAGTGTTTAGAATGCATTGATGTCGAGTTTATATATCTGTCTTGTTAATTTTATTTTTCCCAATTTCTGAATGTGCCATCCTGATTCTGAAATACAGATAAAATTAGTGAGTTCTCAGCACAGTGGTGCTTAACTTGATGGAATCTGGCTTTTTATATACACATTCTAGGATGGTAATATATTCTCATTTGCATTTTAGTGGTATTTGCTTATGTGGATTTCCATCCCAATTTTTTTAAGATTTTGCTTTTTTCACTTGTAAATAATGAGTTCTGCGGTATTCTTTCTCTACAACAAGTTATAATTCCTGTAAGTAGTTTATGCTGCTTCTAGTTGATCAAGAACTAAAGTCAATCGTCTTTGTAATGCTCCTGTGGTCCTGTTGAATGTGTGTGTGTGTATATTTTTTTGTGAAACTTATATATCAAAACATCTTCTTAGTATTTTTATATTCTTTTTATATTCAGAAACCTCAGGATCTGTGCGGAAGACTGGTGGAAATTTCAAGGAAAAATTAAGGGAGCATGGAGGACTTGATGCAGTCTTTGAAGTCACCATGAATTGTCATTCAGATTTGGAGGTGTGAGCTTGTATGTTAGTTCATATATATGCTTTACCATATTGTAGTTGACTAAATCCTAAACCTAAACTTTCACAAAAAGAGACTGACAGAGACAGTCAAACAGTATTTTCTTGATCTTTGTGTTTTTCTGTGCATAACCAATTCATTTGTTAGCCTGTTTGGAAAACTCTCTAAATCACATTTTTGTTGATAAAACAGATTGTATAGCAACAGGAGTATTTGGGTAACTTTTTAGAATTCCAATTAATTCTGCTGTGAATGAAATTGGTTTTGGCAAAAAGGAATTTTTTACTTTTCTGTTTAGGGTTCTTGCTATGGGACCTATAGTATGTTTATTATGTGTGTGTGTGTGCACACACACACACACATATTTACAATTAAGAGCCATTTTACATTTTCATATAAAAAGATCAATTGATCTAAATCACTTTGAAATTTTTTTGTTGTTAAACACAATTTTTTAACCTTAATTCTTCCAAAAATCAATTGTTTAAACATTACTTCTAACTGAATTGTGATCAAATGCACCTATATTTGCTTCCCCAAATTAGAAATTATTGTAGCAATTACTTGAAAACGCTGGATTTGTCTTTCAGAACTGGATGAAGGATTCTCTTTCTACCAAAGGTTCAAGAAATGACAAACGAATCAAGAGCCTAACCTTACTTCTCAAGTGCTTGAAGATAATGGAAAATGCTACTTTCCTAAGCAATGACAATCAGGTTGACATGTGTTCTTTGCGTGTTTACTTCAAAACATGTTTGTTTATTTTTTATAGATATTTGTATTGTGTAATGCATGCTGCATGATTTGTTGCATTCCTAGCTTGGTGAACATGTTAATTTACCAATAATTTAATCTTAACATTTACTCTTTCACTGTAGACTCATTTGCTTGGAATGAAAGGAAAATTGAGTCCTCAGGGTCCCCCAATTTCTTTTACGGAGCTGATTATAGCTATCATAAAGGTCCTCTCAGGTAATGATCACTCAAAGGGTTAACTTGCTTTTTCTACCTGTTCCTAATTAGTTATTTTATTTTCAGCAATCATGTTGGTTTGCTTTGAGTTTGAATTTCTGGTGGTTCTTAGTTTCTCTTCTCTCTCTCTCATCCCTGCCAAAATTCTTCTTACATGTAGATCTATGTTTACGTCGGTGTGCCTCTGCGGCATCCAGTGATAACAAGTCCTACGAACTGTTCTCTATGGCCAGTGATGATTCTGAATTGGATCAGCTCAGAGACTATAGAGGTACTAGATTGTTATTATTTGGTTGGAGTTTTATGCAGAAATTTGCCAAACTATTTTAAAACCTTTATACTCTTATCCTTTTATCTGAGATAGGATCTATTTTTTGAACTGTTTCCCCCTTTTAGGAGATAACTATTATATGTTGCTCTGTTTTTTATTAAGTTGCGGAGATTGATAGGCCTCCATTATTGAGGCATATGACATTCGGAAAGGGGCAGGAAATAAAAGGTTGACATAAACAGACATGGATAAAGAGGACACGATAGTAAATAAATGGATTATTTATGTTAAATATGGAGAATAACTGAATGCTGAGATGGCAACGAATAATGGGAGGTGGGAAATCTGTTGGGGAGAATGACAATTTAAGAGGGAATAATATAAAAATATATAGAGCGAAGGATAGGTCATTGCGTAGTAGACATGGATTGAGAGGAAAAAGGGGAATGGGTTACATCTGGAGGTTCTGTGCATTTGCAGTAGTCTAGATTTATCTTTTATTTTTTATCAGTTTCTTTTCTTGAATCGTTAGAAGTCATTCTCCATTGTTTTGTAGTTTAATTTCTATTAGGAAGAAATGTTATTTGCTTTATTGTCATTTAATATAACGATTTACCATTTAAGATCACATCTCACTAAACCGTAGATTAATTTTTTTTTTTGTCAACATATGGTAGGAAATTACTGCTTTAATTCAAAAGAGAATTGAGCACTAGAGTTGGGGTTGCTAATTTTTTAGCTTTCTTACTATGCTTATAGTCCATTCTACTAGTTGAATTTGAAATTTCGGACTCATCTGTCAAAATATTTAAGTTGAGCCCTTGATCTATTCCAATGATCATGTGTGGGCTTTCATGCAGAATTTGCTCTGTGTATACTACTGCACACCTTTCTCATAGTTTGTTTCATAGGGCAAATTTTATGAGAAAATGTAGTTTTGTTCAGGATGCAGTAATCTGTAGAAAACTTCATGGTTGTGCCTTGTCTTTCATTGTTCTGTACCTCTGTCATAAAGATAATTTGATTCACATTCTAACCTCTGGAAGATACATTGGCTGTTTAATTTAGAAATAAGTTAGTCTTCCGATTTTCTGAATGCTCCTTCATTTGAATTTTGCAGAGAATGAGACTTTATCAATCAGTTCCACTAGAGAGTATCATGGAGCAGAGAGAGGCTCTTATGTTAAGAGTTCTAATGCTTCTCAGATCAGCCGAATATTGACTTGTAACCAGTTGGAAAGTTCCCTATCCATTTCTGAAACTCCGAGCACTTCGACTACTGATACTTATTCTCTAAAGATGAGGGTCAGTTCTTCCACCTCTGGGTCTTGTAGTGGTGCATCAAAGAGTTCATACTGTAAAACATCCATGATTGAAAATAATTCCAGGAAGAATGTTCGCTTTATGGAATCTACCCCAGTTGTAATATTGGATGATAGCCAAGATCCCTTTGCATTTGATGAGGATGATATTGCACCCTCTAAGTGGGATCTGTTATCAGGAAAACAAAAAAAACGACATTCTAAAAAGCATGTGGCAGCCAGCAGAGAGTTCGAAATTGAATGTCAATCTCACACGGCTGCTAGGCAACAAGAATTAAGTAATGGAGACATCAATTTTTCCAGCTCTGATGTTGGTGATGAAAAAGATTCCAGCCTTCTAACTGACTGCCTTCTTACTGCTGTAAAGGTATTTTTATCTGATTTAGTTTTGTTCTATGTATCATTTACATTCACTTACTCATAAATTAATATATGAGTAATTGAGTGAAAGTAGATGACATGCTTCCCTGTTTTTGAAAGTTATTTTTGTTTAATGTATAGTTACAATCCTGAGTTATCTGTCACTGTCATACACTGATATTTTGGAGAAATATCTGCTGGCTATAGCTGTTGTTTGTTTATATATAATGATAGGACCTATCTATAGAACTATGAATGGCGTGTCCTTCTTCCCTCTTTTGTGATTCTCTTTCCCATGGGAGATGGTATCATGTTTTTTCTCGTGCCGAAGTTAGTTACAATTTATTCACTAAGTAATGTCTTATTCTAGGTGCTCATGAATTTGACCAATGACAACCCTGTTGGCTGCCACCAAATTGCTACATATGGAGGACTGGAGACTATGTCTATGTTAATTGCCTGCCATTTCCCTTCTTTCAGCTCCCCTTTGTCCTTTGCTCAGATAAAAGAAAATGCTGCTGGAACTACCATAGATCATCAATCTGATAGGCATCTGACCGATCATGAGTTAGATTTCCTTGTTGCTATTCTCGGCCTGCTTGTAAACCTGGTTGAGAAGGATGGTCATAACAGGTAATTTGAAAACCTTCCCGAAGCTGTTGGTGATGAACTAATTGAGCTACATGAACAATAGATTCACTTGTTTTCATCCTTGAGTGTTTTTCTCCTAGTGTAATTTTTATTTCGAACAATTGAAGGGATCCACTCATTTAAAAAATAAGTCTTGGGCACTTGTTGCACTTAATAACCTTTTATAAGATTTGAATTAAGTAAATGGAATTGTTGAATCGGGTGATAATGGGTGGATTTGTTTATGCTTATTTATTGTTGAGAAAAGCGTTTTCTTTTAATAAAATAAGCAGATTTATGCTTTTTTATCTGTTTGTCTAATCTGCTTATTTAAAAAAATGTTTTTTTAAGAAGCATATCATATTTATTGAATAAGTGATTTTTTTTTTATAAATTGCTTAATTCAAAAATACTTATTTTATATATACGTACATATGTCTATATATATGTGTGTGCACACACACATGGAAATGTGTCTAGTGAAAAATGCTGTTCGTAAGAGAATGAGAGGAGCAAATTTTGGTCGTACTATGATTAAGAGAGTAAGAATTAGAGTCATTTTTTGTACCATTTAATTGTAATATTGCATGATGTCAGGATCATAGGAGCTTTGTTCGATTACGTGGTGGTGTGCTTTTACGCTTTTATTCTATTTTTTCATAATTACAGTGTAGAAAAAGGATTTGCACCTTCTTTGTTTCTTCTACAATTGTTTCATCACAGCGCACACCTATTGAATTGTATAATAAAAAATTAACAATTTAATCCATTTGATTTGGTTTATGTTTGTTTATGAATGAACGAAAGAACATAATGTCTTCTCACTAACTTTAACTTTGAATTATATACAATTTTCAACATGCTAGTTGTTTTATGCAGATCGAGGCTTGCAGCAGCCAGCGTTCTGCTACCATCCTCGGCAGGCTTGTGTCACGAGGTTCGGAGGGATGTCATTCAGTTATTATGCTCCATTTTCTTGGCTAATCTGGGCGAAGGTGAAGGAGATGGGGAAGATAAGCATTTGCAACTGGTGGGTAGCATGTTCATATTTTTCCGAAAAATTCTTGTGATAGTTATTGTGTTTGTTCACCTTTTCGTTCTGTGTATGTATTGATGAGTGCTTGTGAAAAGCTTGCAATATCATGAAATATAATGGAAATCACCAATTATCCTCGAAGTGGAGAATCTATTGCTAATCTTCTCAACTTGTTTACTGTATCATGTGTGATGGTTCAGCATTATCAGAGTGATAAACAGCTGTTTTTGTTTACTTCAGCTGAGATAGTTAAAAAAAAACAGTTAATTCAAATGAATAAGCAACGGGTAAAGAAAAATGGGTGTTGGAATAGTGCTTCACTTTATTGTTCTCTGTTGTGGGTAATGCATATGGAATTGGCTTCAAACTTCCTAGATATTGAAATGTTCATCTGATATATATTAGAAGCACTCGAAAGAGTTGGCGTGTCTTAGTTTTGTAATATATAGGGGTGGAGAGATGTATGAATATTTTTTGCTATCAATGTGTCTTGAATAATCTTATGTTTCATCATGCAGAACGATGAGGCAGCTGTTCTACAAAGTGAAAAAGAAGCCGAGAAAATGATCGTGGAAGCTTATTCAGCGCTGCTTCTAGCATTTCTTTCCACTGAAAGGTTGATTTCTTATAAATTCTCAAATGTTTGTTGCATATCTGAAGGCCTATAATTTACTTACATTTTTTGTTATACAGTAAGAGCATCCGTGCAGCAATTGCTGACAATCTTCCAGACCGGAACTTAGCAAGTCTTGTACCTGTGTTGGACAGATTTGTGGTATGTATCTGTTGAATGATTCTTTTTCACCATGGGGATGAAAATGTGAAACTTTATTAACATATTATTTTTTAGACACTAAATTTGTTTGGCTGGGTTTCATCTTAATCATTTTGGGATTCCTGGGGCCTTTTTTGCCTTGTAAATTTAAAGTGTTAAACACTGACAGCTTTGTTCCTTCCTCTGCAGGAATTCCATCTATCTTTGAACATGATTTCGCCGGAGACTCATAAAGCTGTTAGCGAGGTCATTGAATCGTGTAGAATTCGATGAAAGCTCAAAGGGAAAACACTGTACAGCCACAGCTTAATTTAGGGTTTGTTGTTATTCCGGAGGAAATGTTACACCGAGTCTGACCAACTTTTATTCTCGCATCACATTGCTTATACCCTATTTTTATATCACCGTGCTGGTGATAATGCTGAGTTGCTTGTATACAAAAGTCAATAGTGAGATCCGTACCTAGCATAGTTTGTGTGTAATCAATAGTGGTAATTTTTTTTTTCAATATTCTTGTTTATTCATTCTTTTTCTTGTATCGGAAGCTTATATCTTTTTCAAGCGCCCCACCTACTTTTGTTTCTTCATCTTTTCTTCATCTTGATACAAGCAGCAGCTTACTCACTCAGTCTTGTGTAATTTTAATGGTAGTGGAGATTTGTGCAATGACATTTCTCGTTTAAGATCAAGTTTTGTCGATACTCAACACTGATAGTTATAAAGCCTCACGACTCTTCTGACATATTTAATAGAGATGAATCATTCCTCCACCACAATTTATGAGCGCATAATTGCGCCAGGTATATATCTTATCTTTAGTAGGAAATTGTATATTAGAGGTATGTTGAACCACGTATATACTTGCATAAGGATTTTCTGCAATCCTATCAGGAATGCTTTCTGATACAAGACTGATAAACTGCTTAATGCCATGCTTTACTCTAGGAAAATCTCGGCATTCGGTTGCCAAGGGCTCTAGATCTTAGATGGCTAATGTGAGTTGTTATAATTTTTATATAAACTAGGTTGATTATGCATACAAGTTTAGTAATATGATTGATGTAATTATTAATAATCTAGATTAGTAATAAACTTTGGGAGGATAAATTAATCATAATTAATGACTCATAAATATATTAACCATTTGTAAGATAAAATTATTTAGAGTCATTTGAATAAACTTCTTAGATATTTATGATTTTTTTTAATCAATTAAAAGCTTTTCATGCATAAAAACAAGTAATTTAACTAATATGGTTTAATATGTAAAAAGTAAAAGCGTTTATGGAAAAATATATCTAAATACACTCCTGTTACAATCACTTGTCACTTGATCATATTTATACATATAATTAACTACGCATATTGTTTAATACCTTTATCATAATATTAGTCCTGATATTATTAATCACATAAATAAATGTAATGATTATATTTATCTCTTTTTAGTAACACTTAAAACAAACGGTGCTATTTTTCACTTCTGGTAAGGCAGAAGAAGGATTGCAACACTCACTGGAGCCAAAAGCGGCCTAACGTAACGTGTTGGATTGCAACACTCACTGGAACCAAAGCGGTCTAACGGACAAATTCTTCCTCCACCCCCATACCCTCTTCCTGCACTCTCATATAATTTTTTTATTCCATAACTATCCTTCATAAAATTACATAAATACTCCTATTTTAATAAAACTCCTCCCTTTCCAACCGATGACCAGGTCATCCGGTTTAATTTTTTGAAAATGAGAACCGGATGCACCCTCCATCCGGTTCTCATTTAAAAAAAAAAATACAAACCGTTCGTTCGGTTAAGAGAACCTTCGTCCGGTTTAGGTAAGCCATTCGTGACTTCCGTTCCTTCGTTATTCAAAATCTTTCAATTAATCCTTCATAGAAGCATTAGGTAACCAATTT